>Ga0310810_10000364_pt1 | contig 47177 bp, 32 predicted proteins | sample NCmetagenome_FD_207641 | JGI IMG/M metagenome (GOLD analysis project Ga0310810, IMG submission 207641) | Soil microbial communities from experimental microcosm in Duke University, North Carolina, United States - NC | ecosystem: Engineered > Artificial ecosystem > Soil microcosm > Unclassified ...
AATGGTTGCGGAATGCCACCCGCAACAGGCACTCTCCACAAGTGACGACGATCTACGTCGTCCTGGTTGGAGGAATAGATGATCGATCGATTGTCAGCGCTCAAAGTGACGTCTTCCACGTCAAAGTCGCCGGGCGTTAACAAAATCGGAGCGCCGCCCATAGAGGCGATTGAGTACAGATGATTGCGGCCGTCTTGCTCAGAAGCAAACACCACACGGCCGTCTGCCGCGAAGTGCAGTGAGACATCTTCTGTGAGTTCAGGAAGCGAATCGTCGATTTTGTCGCCGCTGTGCCAGATCATGTGTCCCGAGCCCGAGGCGGCGTCGGCGATCCACAGCGACCAGGGCTTGGGAGGAATCGGAATGAGAGGACGCTTCTGCTGATCGCCGGCAGAGCGGACAAAGACAATCCATTTGCCATCTGGAGACCAGCGCGGAAAAGAATCTTTGTCAACGCTCGGTGCCAGAAAGCGAATTGAGCTGCCCCCGAAATCATAAATACCGATTAAGCTGTGATCGTCACGCTGACTCACGAAGGCGATGTGTTTGCCGTCAGGGGACCAATGAGGCTGAACGGCTGTGCCGCGGACTGTAGCTAATTCTTTCGCCGGTTGCCTGCCATCGACACTGGCGAGCCAGAGCTTCTTCTTTGCCGACCATACGACCCACTTTCCCTCGCTCGAAACCTGTATGTCCTCACACTCTTCCTCAGGACATCCCATGTCTCCCAATGGTCGTGGTGCCGTGCCGGAAGCATCCACATCCATCGCAAACACCTGTTGCCTGGCCCCCTTCGTCAGGCTCTCAGGATTGGCGCTCTCCTGCTCTCCATTTAGTTCGGCGCCTACGGCGTAAACTACGGTTTTGCCATCCGGCGTTAGCCGGAGGCTTGCGATAGGCTGTCCGTCATCTGCGCTGTACCGGGTCAATTGCCGCGCTGTGTGAACGTAATCCGGGCCGTCCGCCACCCAGACATTGCGTACTCCCTTTGCGTTGAAGACCCAGGCAACACGGTTGCTGTGCTCAGCTGCGACTAGTCCGGTAGGAAATGGCGAGCTTAGGACTTGCTCCAAAGTGAATGGTGACTGTGCTGAAGAAACAGTTGACCATAAGATCAAACTGAAGCTCAGGGCCCAAAATCCGTGGCGATTCATAGGCGGCTAGGGTAAGCGAAACCCGAGGGAGAAGCAAAATGATCGCGACTATCGCATTAACCGCCACTCGAAGGATTGCTTCTTGTCGGGAGCCATAGGAGCTCTGACGTTGCTTCCATGGGTACTTTCCGTGACGCATTGTGCGGGCACCTGAATTGCCACAGCCAGCATGGCCAGCGCCGTAACTCTGTTGACCTACCCGGCTGGCAATAGTACGATGGCCGACGTAAGAGCGACACCAGCCCTACACGATGCCACCGAGGGCCGGGTTGTAACCCCCTTTCTCCTTCTTCTGTGATAGTCCCAATCTAATTATGAAAAGGAGTGGTCATGTTCGCTCTCCCTTTAAATCTTTTTTGTGACGAACGTGGACAGGACATTGCAGAATACGCAGTTATGCTGGCGGTGATCCTGGTGATTGTGGTTGGAACCATTCGCCTGGTGGGTTCCAATTCAAACAACGTATTCTCATCAGTTTCAAGCTCAATCCAATAGCTCTTTCCAACTTAAGGGAAAACTCGGCTCAGACATGAGCCGAGTTTTTTTCTTGGTAATCAACCGTGAGTAGCCTGCGGTTTTGAATGAGTGTTCATCTCGCAGAAAGGTTCTCACTTCCAAAATGTCCATCCGCCAAGGCCGAGTGATACTTCGGTCATCTGGATCATGGCAGCTATTGAGCTAGATTGAATCACAGCCACCGCGTCCGTCACGCAACAAAATCCCGAAGTGAGGTCACAAATGCAGCGTATTCCCCTTGTAGTGCTCGTGTTCCTGCTCATATCTCTAACCCTTCCCGGTTATTCGCAAACCGCAAATGGCGCTCCGAACGGCGCCCATTACAACTTGAATATCATTGGCGTAGAAAATCCTAAGAATTCACCCCTTACCGGCTCTGACCGGCACACGATCTTTGTCGCACTGGGCAATAAGAACGGGGCTGTCACCAGCAACATCTATCTCACGCCGGGCGACTTCCAGGTTTGCGATGGGAATGCATTCGATGCTGCTGTTGATTGCTCTAACAACCAGATTCAAAGTCGTGGTGCGGTATTTCAATTGCCATGCAATACAAATGTCCCGGCCGACATCACTTGCGCAGCCGGAACCCAGTCCGCGTCTTATCAGGTCTGGGGCCGTGCGCTTGGGAAGCCGGGTGGCTCCGCCGTGGTAACTACATGCGCGACTGACCCCACTACCGGAGAAGTGGTTTGCTCGAACGAGAGCACTTTGAACGTGTTTACACGTAAAAGCGGCAAGCAAACCTTTACCAATGTCACCAACGAGCTGACCTCGACGGTCGTGAGTTTCGATGGTGGGTTGACCTTTCAGCGGGTGGCGCTATTTTCAGGAGGGTTGCAGGACTTCTTCTGGCAGTACGCCAATAGCGGCTTGAGATTGCTTCAACTCAGGTTTTACCAGCTCTAACTCTGGCTTGAAAAGGAGGCTGAGTTCCCCCTCGGCCTCCTTAATTCACCTGCGATTCCCAATCATGATTTGGCTTCGGCTGATTATCGTTTTCGCTTTCCTTCGCACCGGAGTATTTGGTGCGGATGTCGTGAACTTTTCTGAGACGGCTTATGATTTCGGAACGGTACGCCAAGGAGAGCAGCTGACGCACGTTTTTACGTTTCAAAACTCCAGCAACATGCCGGTTACGATCCAGCGGGTTGAACTGGATCTTCCCGGCATTTCCGCGCGTTTTCAACCTAACATTGAACCGGGACAGAAGGGGAGAGTCATAATTTCATGGGACACCTCGCATGTCACGGGAGCGATGCAGGAGTTGGCAATTGTCTCTTTTGCCGGAAATTCTCCTCCGCTTCCATTGACCTTAAAAGCGGTTGTACAACCACCGATTGAAGTCTTGCCCTATCCGGCCATTTTTCTCAGTGCTTTTCAAGGAGAGGGCAAAGAGACCCGACTCCGAATCATTAATCACGAACCGAGTCCCTTGAAGATATCGCTTGAGCAGGTCGGCAGCGATCTAGTGAAGGCGTCAGTTAAAGCAGAGCAGCCAGGCAGAATCTATGAGCTGTTGGTCCGGCCAGGAGCAAAGACTGGTCCGGGACGATACGAAGACCAACTGACGCTGGTAAGCGACAATCCGGGTACACCTGCTATCAAGATTCCGGTTCACATGTTCATCAAGCCTGATCTTTACCCCAACCCGGAGGCGATTGATTTCGGAGCCGTTCGCATGGATGAACTGCGAAATCCTTCAACCAGCAAGCTGCTCGCGCAGACGTTTTTGTTGAAGAAGCGAACGGGCAACTTTGCCATAACACGAATTTCAACAGACGTAAGCATGATTAAAGTAATAAGGAGCCCTGATCAGGGGGACGCGTCGATTTATCGGATCGATCTTGCCCTGAATCCGCAATCTGTTAAAGAAGGCGATTTTGAGGGGACCGTGATGATCAAAACGAGCGATGCAAGGTTTCCAGAAATCAGAGTGCCGCTCAGAGGGACGATTTTAAGCAAGTGAGCTGTAGATACAGACTGCAATCGCCAGATGCGCCGAGCATTCTTTTCCACTCACCGACTTTGCTTAGACCCGGGCCGTTAATCTGCCACCGCGCTCAGTTGCAATCTTCATCACACTCTTAGTGCGCAATCGTTTCAGATAGCATCTCGCCGATCTTCGGCATGCCGCAAGTCACGAACTGTCCACATTACAGAAGAGTTCCCTACCGGGGTGTGGCGGGCCAATCGACCGTTAGCGGAATAAATTGTGCCCAGGATCACCATGCCTTGTGATTCCTGTCATACCCTCCTGCCAGCCCCAACTGGGACACTGGAACCATGAGGTGCATCATGACGGATGAAAACCGTGCACTGCTGGAGATGTTGAAGTTCGAATTGCGCTTTCTGGAAGAGGGCGGTTACGGCCGTTCTCCGAGGACCCCTTGGAAACCCACCAGGACATTTCAGGACTCGCCCAGCTGCCTGAACTTTGACGATCCAGCGCGCCCTCATCCCTGCGGTGAGTGCCAGCTGATGCGTTTCGTTCCGGAAGAGAACAGAAAAGAAGACGTGCCCTGCTGGTTCATTCCACTGAGCACCCAAGGCGATACCGTGGATTATCACTCCCGATGTGGCAGCCAACTGGAACTGGAAGATGCGCTGGGCAAATGGCTTCGGGAAGCTATCCAGAAAAGTGAAAGCGACCCGGGAACACTTCCGGCCGATGATGGAGAAATTAGTACTCAGAATACCTTGCCGAAAGTTACTGCCCTTTGATCAGCGCCTTAAGACAACGATTGCACCAACCTTCCTTGAACCAGACTTTCTGGCCCGGACATATATCGCGTCGCATTTTCCACCCATACTCTTCCAAGGGCTTTAACATGTCGCAGTTGGGACAAAGCCATAGCGGAAGCCCCTCCCGCTCACCATCAGGTTCAGGAAGCGCAACTGGCACGCTGGATCCTCCATTCGCTTACACCTAGGTTTTTGCTTTCGGCTTCAGACGACTAACCATTCTGAGAAGTGCTCACGATCTGATTCGACCGCCCGAAGAAACGCGTTTTCCACTCTGCCCAGGACATTGCTTTCAATTCAGTAAAGTACGAGTACGCGACCGGGACGACCAGCAGGGTCAACAACAGGCAGAGCGTCTGTCCGCCAATAATCGTGACTGCAATCGAAGCACGCTGCTCGGAGCCGGCCCCCAACCCGATGGCAACCGGAATCAGGCCGGCGATGATGGAAAACGTGGTCATTAAAATCGGTCTCAGCCGGACGCGATTCGCTTCCAGAATAGCAGCCTGCACCGGCATTCCTTCAGCCATCAACCGGTTGGTGTAATCCACCTGTAAAATTCCATTCTTCTTCACGATCCCCAACAACAGAAACATGCCCAGCGCGCTCCACAGACTGAGCGCGCGCCCTGTGATCCACAAAGAGAAGAGCGCGAAAGGCACGCTCAGGGGAAGCGTCAGCATAATGATGAAGGGATAGGAAAAGCTTTCAAACTGGGCCGCCAGCACCATGTACATAAAAACCGAGGCCAGCAGCATGGCCAGAACAAGGTTCCAGGTTGTCTCCTCCAGGACCTTCACCTGTCCCGAGAAAATATAGGAATAACCAGTCGGCAGCCCTACTTCCTTGATGGATTGCACCGTGTGTGCGGCGGCCTGATCGAGGCTATATCCAGAACTTACGTTCGAGTAAATGCTGACCTGGAACTCGCGGTTGTAGCGCCACAACGAAGCCGGCCCGAATCCTCGGCCGATGGAGGCCACGCTTTCGAGACGCACTTGCCCCAGCTTCGACGAGGGAACCATCATGCGGTTGAGCACATCAGGATTGTCTCGCTGTTCCGCTAACAACTGCATCGTCACCGGATACTGCTCTGAGCCTTCCTTGAAGCGGGTGATCTCGTCCTCACCGGAATAGAAAAGGCGCACTGCGTCGCTGATATCGGTCATGCGCACTCCGACGTCTGCGGCGCGCTGGCGGTCGACTTTGACCTGGAGCTCCGGCGTATTCAGATTCAGGCTGGGGTTAACGTCCACCATGTCGGGATACTCCCGCATGCGGTCGGCGACCTTCTTGCTGAGTTCGGCCAGTTGATTGAGGTCAGGCCCGCGAATAATGGCAGAGATTGGAAAATAGATTTCGCCGCCCAGCACCGAAGGCAGGCGCACATTGGAAGTCATGTTGCGGTAACCGGCAAGGATGCCGCGGACCTTGGTGGCCAGCTGCTGATGACTGAGTTTTCGCGCGCTGCGCGGGACAAGGCCAATGAACAGGTGAGCATGGTTGGTGGGCCCATGCGTATAGCTCTGAACAAAGGTTACTTCGGGCAGGGCGGCTACATGCCGGCAAATATCGGCTGCGGTCTCACTGGTTTTAGAGAGCGAGGTGCCCTCAGGCAGCGTGAATGAACTCAACAGCTCAGACTGATCGTCGGCTGGAATCCAGTCGCGGCCAACCATGCGATACAGGCCGAAGGTAGAAAGAAAACATACGGCGCAGATCAGCATGATGATCCCGCGATGAGCGAGGGACCATCTGAGCGACTTCAGATACAAGTTTTCGATCGCGCTGATGTATTTTCCCGAGTGCGATGACTTCCCTTCGACGCGCAGCATGCGTGAGCTCATCATGGGCGTAAGCGTGAACGCAATGAGCAGTGAAACCAGGATAGCCATTGCCATGGTCCATCCGAACTCGTTTACATATTTGCGCGCATATCCTGTCATGAAAGCGATGGGCAAAAAAATGATGATGAGCGAAAGAGTGGTGGCCATTACCGCAAGGCCGATCTCGCGAGTGCCCTCGATCGCCGCTTGAACGCGGTCTTTTCCCTTTTCCTCCATGAAACGGAAAATGTTTTCGAGAACAATGATGGCGTCGTCAATGACAATCCCAACCGCCAGGGTCAACGCCAGCAGGGTCATGTTGTTCAGCGAGAAATTCATGCCGCGCATCAGGGTGAAGGTGGCCAGCACGGATGCGGGAATTGCAATGGCGGCAATGATAACCGCTCGCCAGTTTCGAATGAACAGCCAAACGATCAAGCTGGCGAGCACACTGCCGAGAACCAGGTGCTCAACCAGCGAATGAACCGAAGCCTTAATGAAGTCAGAGATATCGTGTACGACAAGCAGTTGCACGCCCGGCGGAAGCTGCTGACGCAGTTCCGCAACTTTAGCGCGTACGGCATCGGCAACTTTGACCGTATTCACTCCCGACTGGCGAAGGATCTGTATGCTCACCACATCCTGCCCGGGACTATTCCTGGTAAAGAGCGCCGACCAGGTGCGGAGTTCCTGCGCGCCATCTTCCACTTGCGCAACATCGCGCATGCGTACCGGAATTCCTCCTTGAGTTCCGATCACAACATCGCTGAATTGGTCGGCCGAGGTGACGCGTCCCAAGGTTCGCAGACCCAGTTCCTGGGGGCCGGTAATCACGCGCCCGCCGGGCGCCTCGATATTCTCTTTCTGCAATGCATTGCGGACGTCCAGCACGGTGAAGTTGTGCGAGGTGAGCTTCTGCGCATCGAGCAGGACGCGAATCTGCCGTTCCTGGCCTCCATTCAGGTCCACACTGCCAACGCCATCCACCGTCTGCAGGGCGCGGCGCACCTGCTTGTCAGCGATCTCCGTCAACTCTCGACGGCTCATGGGACCGCTTACCAACAGGGTGATGATGGGATCGGACTGCGGATCTTGCTTGGTGATGACGGGCGGCAGGGTCTCGCGCGGAAGCTGATTGATAGCGGCAGAGACCTTCTCGCGAATATCCTGGGCAGCCCCTTCGATATCACGCTCCAGAACGAATGTGCAGGTGATATCGGCCATGCCTTCGGACGCGTACACGGTCATTTCATCGATTCCGCTGACCGAAGAGACTGCGTCTTCCAGCGGCAAAACAACTCCGGTAATCATTTCCTCCGGCGTTGCTCCTGGCAGATTCAACCTGATATCGACGGTGGCGGGATCGGCTTTTGGGAAAAGATCTACCGGGAGGCCGCGATAAGAAAACACGCCGAGCGTCACCAGGAATGCGATCAGCATCACGGTGAAGACCGGATGCTTGACGCAGATTTGTGTGAAGTTCATGGGCGCACAGTTTTGTTTTCTTCCGGCGAGGTGGAGGTCTCCTGCACCCTGACGCCGTCACGCAATTCGCCGGAAAGGGGAACCGCGACGCGGTCGCCGGCCTTCAGGCCTTCGGCCACTTCGAAACGCTTCCCTTTTTCGTCTTCGGTTTGTCCGGCAGGGCGAATCTGCCGCTCCGAAACATGATCTCCATTGAGCATGAAAACCTTGTAAACGCCATAACGGTAGTTGACCGCCTGATCGGGGACGAAGAGGGCCTTTTCCTGCTTTTCACTCGGTAGGGATGCCTGCACGAAAAAGCCGGGCTTCAGGCGGCCGTCTTTATTTTCGAGCAGAGCTTCAGCTTCGAAAGTGCGGGAGTCCTGGGAGACTGCGGGATTTATTCGCGAGATGCGGCCATGAAAGGTGTCTCCCGGAAATGCTTCCACCTGTAAATTGACAATGGCATTTTGATTCACCCAGCCCGCCCATCGTTCCGGCACAGCTAAACGCGCGCGCAGAGAATCGGTCCGCACCAGGACCATCACAGCAGTTTGGGCTCGTAAATACTCGCCCGGGTGAATATTCCGGCTTCTGATAGATCCACTGAAAGGGGCGCGCACCGTGGCATCGCTCAATTTCTTTTCTGCCAGTTTCTCGGAGGCTTCGGTCGAAATCAACAGCGCTCTCAAGCGATCTATTTCCTGGAGAGAGATTTCATACGTTGCCTTCGTGCTCTGATAACGGCTGGCCGCCTCGTCCAGTTGTTGCTGCGAAATCAGCATGTCCTTGAAAAGCCCCTGAGCGCGAGCGTATTTGCGCTCGGCGTCAAAAAGATCGGCCTGAGCGTGCTGTACCGAAGGCAATGTACGGGAATCCGGGGGTGGGGGTGCATCGGGCCCAATACCCAATTGCGCACGCACTTCACGAACCGCCCCGCGTTGACGCTCCAGATCAAACTCGAGTTCGCGCTGGTCGAGCAACACGAGCGGCTGTCCCGCGGTGACTGTATCACCCACATCGACCAGGACCTTAGAGACGACACCATCAACTTCCGCACTCAAGGTGCTCTCCTCAAGCGCGAACAAAGAGCCTACGGCCTGTACATTACGCCGCGCAGTTTCTTCCGCAACCGTATAGATATGGACCGGCAAGGGCCTGGAATTATTCGCGGATGCACCCTTGGAATTCGAGCACCCAACAAAAGACGCACCCACCAGAAGAGCTATGCCGATCGGTTTGAGACGAGTGAAACTTTGCACGGTCAGATGTTCCAGGTTTCTGATAAATGCTGCAAACAAGGCGCTGTGTGATTAGCCACTTTGAGCGACGCCAATATTATAAAGCTCAACTCGATGATTGAGGTTGACTCTGGAGATTGCCGAAGTACACATTTTGAAGCGCACTTTGTGATCCAGTCGTACTGTGAAACTTAAGGATTACGCCTGAATGTCGCGCTATTTTCCTGGCTGAAGGCTTTTCGCTGGTGAATAGGTTCGGCGCGAAACCGGGTTTCGGGGCACGCGAAACACTGGGCTATTTTCATATTCGGTGTCTGCCCCAATTTTGGGCAATTGACCGGGCAGTTTCTTGAGGCGTAGGTTGGCTCGAGGAGGTCTCGCATGGATACAAATCCAAAGCGTGCAGCGTCAACCGAAACAGCCGATTCGGAAGAGCTCGAACAAAGAATTCGCCAGAGGGCATATGAACTCTACCTCGTGCGCGGTCACGGCGATGGGCACGATGTAGAGGACTGGCTGGAAGCCGAAGAAGAGCTCACCCAGGAGAGCCGCTCAGTTGCTGCCTGATGATCTTCGTTCTGCAAAGGGGGCTCAAATACAATTTGGGCCTCTTCCTTAATTAAGCTTGAGAGCCATCAGATCAAACAATCAGAATTGTTGTCAGGCGCGAGCACCGGCGTATTTCAATACGACGGAGGTCTCCCGTTGCCTTTGAGAGATCGTCCAGTAAGTGCTGAGCAGCCGGTCCTTCTCCTCCGCCGAAACCAAACAGAAACCATGCCGCTCATAGAAGCGGATCGCCCAGACCGCCGCAGCCCATGTGCCCACCAGCAGCTGTTCTTTCGCCTGCTGAACCAGTGCATTCAGTAATGCACCGCCGATCCCGCGTTTCTGATGAGCATTTGCTACATAGGCATGGCGGATCAGCGTCACATCTCGAAGATTCTGAACACCCATTACACCGATGACAGTGCCCTCTTCTTCCGACGCCCAGAACTGAACCCCGGCTGCGATTTCCTTTAGCAGTTCATGCTCTGTCATGTAGGGGTGGTGAAAACAATCCGACGGAATAACGCCCTCGTAGGCTTGGGCAGCCTGGTTGATGATGCTTTCAATGACCGGAACATCAGAATCAGTACATCGCCGAATCATTGCACCTCCTGAATGGACTGCATCTCTTAGGCATCCATCAAATCGTAGTTCTGATCATACTTTTGACCATACGTAGTTCTGATCATACTTTTGACCATACAATGAGTGGTTCATATTTAACCCTGGATTTTCTTCCGATCCATTGAGACCCAGTATAATTTCGCCCCGTCACCAGCTTCCGTTTGGGAAAAGCTCCATGACTACAAAGCGCGACCGTGTGCTGTCTGTCCTCCTCCTCCCCTTTCTTTCATGTTTCGGCGCACCTCGATGCTGGGCTCAGGCAATCTCAGGTTTTACGCCCGCCTCAGCGGCGCACGAGGAGCAGATCGAGCAGCAGTTCAAATCCATTCCTAACCCGGACGAAGAACGGCGACAGCATCGCATCTTCACCGCCGAACCGCATGTTGCCGGTTCGCAGCGCAACAACTATTTGGCGAACTACATCGCCGAGGAGTGGCGTAAACAAGGTCTCGAAGATGTCGTCGTTCGGCGCTACGACGTTTACAGCACAGCGCCGAAGAGTACTTTTCTAGAAATGGTGGCGCCCGTTCGCTACCGTGCCTCGCTTCGCGAGCAGCCCTATGACGTTGACCCAGATACCAAAAATCCGAGTGTCAGTGCCGCCTGGTCTGGAATGTCCATCTCCGGAGACGTGACGGCGCCAGTCGTTTATGCGCACAGCGGCAATCCGGAGGACTATGATCTTCTGCGCAAAAACGGAATCGACGTGAGAGGCAAGATCGTTTTGGTGCGGTACTCGAATCCTTATAGTTATCGCGGATTTAAGGCTTTGACCGCGCAACGCGAGGGCGCCGCCGCTATGCTTGTCTACAGCGATCCGGCGGAGGACGGCGAGAAGAAGGGCAAGGTCTTTCCGGAGGGCCCGTGGGGGCCGGAGAGCCACATCCAGCGCGGCGCAATCACGTATGACTTTATGGTTCCCGGCGATCCACTCACGCCCGGGTGGGCAAGCATTCCGGGCGCCAAGCGAATCCCCCTGAGCGAGGCCGTGTCGGTTCCCAAAGTTATGGCATTACCGCTCTCTTGGAAGGACGCAGAGCCTCTGTTGAAGAATCTGGGTGGCCCGCCGGCACCTCCGGATTGGCAGGGAGGGTTGCCGTTCGAGTATCACCTGGGTGGTGAGCGAGCCCGCGTCCACTTGAAGGTCCGTATGAACAACTCGATTCAGCCATATTACGTTGTCGAGGCGCGAATCAGGGGAGGGGAGCTGCCTGACGAATGGGTGGTGCTGGGAAATCACCGCGACGCCTGGGTCTATGGCGGCGTAGATCCTAGCAGCGGCACTGCGTCCATGATGGAGATGACGCGTGGCTGGGGAACACTTCTCAAAAAGGGCATCCGCCCCCGGCGCACCCTGGTGGTTTGCAGTTGGGATGGCGAAGAAGTAGGCCTCACCGGTTCCACCGAATGGGGCGAACAATTCGTTGACGAGTTGCGGAAGAAAGCTGTCGCCTATATCAATGTGGACTCCTCGACATCGGGACCTGATTTTGAAGGAAGTTCAGTCGCCTCACTTGGTCCAATGCTGCTCGAAACCGCTCGCTCCCTGCAAGATCCTTCGGGTAAATCGTTGTACGAAGCCTGGAAGGAATCAGCAATTCGCAAGAAAGCTAAAGAGAAAGAAACTGGTGCTGTAAACGACTCTACGCTCGTGAATACTCGCATCGGCAGTGGCTCCGATCATACGGTCTTTCTCAACTTCATCGGAATGCCGGTCATCGGCCTCGGTTTTCAAGGACCATATGGCGTCTACCATTCTATGTATGACGATTTTTATTGGATGAATCACTTTGGGGATCCTGGGTACCGTTATCACACCCTGATGTCGCAAATGTGGGGCGTGCTTGCCCTCAGGCTCGCCAATGCTGATGTTCTGCCCTTTGATTTTGCAACTTACGCTGGCAACGTTCGTGAATTTGTCCACGATCTCGCGAAGGGCAAAAATCTGAGCCAGCTGGATCTCAATCCGGTGTTCGCAGGAATAGACCGCTTCGACTCTGCTGCCACCCGCCTAAATCACTCGCTCGTACAGGCCATGGCAGCAGGCCCTCTTTCTTCGCAAGCCGAAGCCATAAACAAGGGCATGATGCAGGTGGAACGGAACTGGCTCAATCCCGCGGGCATTCCAGGCAGGCCATGGTTCAAGCACATGCTCTACGGAGCGCGCTACACCTACGCTCATCTTGAGTTACCTGGACTCACGGAAGCCGTCGAGAAACAGGATTGGCAGACGGCGCGGAAACAAGCAGAGCTACTCGAGCGAGCTCTGATCCAGAACGCTCAATTGCTAGATCAGCTTAACGCAGGGTTTGCCGGCAAGACGGATCATTCGCTGCCGGATTTGCAGGACAAAATTGCGCAGATCCGCAGCCAATTCCCCGGGGAAATGTCGATCTACATGAAGAATCTTGACTCTGGGGATGAAATCACCGTCGATTCTGACAAGGTCTTTGAAACTTTTAGCGTTATCAAACTTACGATCGCGGCCGAACTCATGCATCAAGTGGAGGGTGGGAAGTTTTCGTTATCGGATCGCATTCCGCTCACTGCTGGCGATGAACGACTGCCGTCAGGTGTCCTGTATGCACTCGATCCAGGTTTGACTCCCACGGTGAATGATCTGCTCACGCTGATGATTATCCTTAGCGACAATGAGGCCACAGACATCCTGGCCGACAAAGTTGGCAGGGAAAACATTACCACCTACATGCATAGTCTGGGCCTGGCAAACACCTCGATTCGCTACACTGATCTGGATTGGGATCGCAAGTGGCTTGGCACGCTGGACCCGAGTTTCAGCCATGCCAGTGGCGACCAGACACTCCATTTTCCATTCGATCGATATAGCGAAGAGCAGGTGCAGCAGGCCTTCGGTCATACGATCTACGATGCCGGGATCTATTTCGGCCACAGTACTACACGCGAAATCGGACAATTGCTGGAAATGATGGCGCGCGGAAAGCTGGTTTCTAAGAGTTCCAGCGACCGGCTTCTCGGCATTATGGAGAAGCAGCAGGTGAATGACCGCTTCCCGCGCTATCTCAAGGATATAAGGATCGCGCACAAGACGGGTGATGGCCAACCTTTCATCGCCAACGACGCTGGTATTCTGTGGGTCAATGGCGAACCTATCGTATTAGTCGTCTTCACCGGTCATCATCGGGGAACGACCACGTCGCTGCACGATGCCATCGCTCGCATCGCAGCGTATGTCGTTCAATATTATGGCGGTCAAGTTTCCTCTGATTTCAAAGAAAAGATCAATTAGTCAATGCGGCCAACTGGCGCACTCCATTCTGCAAAAGAAATCCAATGTGGCCCGGTGCGCTTCGGCCGACAATAGATCTGCGAGTGGCCGCGGAGCCCCTCGCTTCAGCATCGGCCAGGGATGCTCCGCCCGCATGCCCGGTAACCCGACAGGAATTTCAGGAGATCTTCAGAACTTGAACTGCAGGGCCAGCTGAACGATGCGGGGGCTTGAGCTGAAATTCAAGATTTTGCCGAAATCCGAAGTGCTGATATCGCTAACCGGATTATCTCGATTGGGGTGATTTATCAGGTTAAAAAAATCGACCGAAAACTCAATAGACTTGGATTCAGTGACCGGAAATTGCTTGCTGACCGAGAAGTCCAGATTCCACTGAGGCGGACCACGCAGTACGTTCCGCCCAACATTTCCGATGTCGGTGGCGGCTTCGGCTTGCGGATCAACGATCGCGGTCACGTCATGGGCGCTGGGTATAGGCTGTCCCGGCTGTATAACTGCGGAAACGAATGCTGAGGGATTGAAATAATATCCCCTCGGGACATTACTCATTGCCATGTTTGTTCCGGATACCCAATTCGGGCGAGCACCTCCGAATAAGCCATATAGAAAACCTCCCCCAGGGTCAAAAACATCTACCGGCAATCCGGTCATGGCACTGAAGACTCCTGAAAACCGCCAATTTCCGAACAAAAGCCGCGTTCCGGCGGAGCGCGCGAAAGCGGGGTGAGACGTCTCCCAGAGATAATTGAACGCGAAATAGTGCGTACGATCGAAATCGGAAACGCCACGATTGGCGCGAGGGTCTAGCTGGTTTCCCCAGACATTCGCTGTGTCGATTCCGCCGCCCCGATCCAGAGAGCCGTCGGTATTTGCGCCGCCTCCTGACTTAGAGCCGTTATCGATTGACTTAGAAAACGTATATGCAGCTGAAAATTGAAATCCATGCGAATATCTCCTGTTCACAGTTGTTTGAAGGGCATGATAGGTGGACTGAGCGCTCGTTTCGTTGAGGGCGAAAAACCATGTGCTCACTCCCTGCATGGGAGCGCGCAGAACGGAATTATCAACGGAATTGGTCGTGATGGTCTGCCCCGTCACTGCGTTCCTAAGCGGATGATTTAGGCTGGCAATTGGTGCCTGATTCACCGCTACAGTTCGTAACAGTTTCACCCCACGGGAGCCGACGTATGCGATCTGAAAAGTAGTGCCCCGCGCAATCTCGTACTGGATGCTTGCATTGAACTGCTGGACATAAGGTGTCCGTGCGTTGCGATCGAGGGCCGTTCCGGTTACAAGGCTGCCCCGCGGGATAAGCGGGAAGCTGCTCTCGGGTGGCGCAATGCCGAATGGATTGTTGAATGGCTGTCCGGAGGTATCGGTGTCAACGAAGAACGGAGGGGCGAAGTATTGAAGCCCCAGATAAATAAATGACGGAGGTGAATAGAAAATTCCATATCCTGCCCGAAACGCGATACGACCAGAGGCGAGCGGAGACCAGGCCAGCCCGATGCGTGGGCCGAAATTATTCTTATCGACGCTCTTCACCATGCGCTTTCCGACTCTAGTAACCCCGACCAAACTGTATTGCGGAAGGGCATTTTCCGCTTCGGTGATGCCCGCGAGAGGGGGTCCCACAGGTACACCGTTTTCGATTTCCATCGGAGGTTTGTATAGGCCTGGATCAAATCCTCCTATACGACCATGCGTATCGTAAGGAGGAGGATCTAACTCGTATCGCAAGCCGAGATTCAACGCCAGCTTTGGAGAGAGCTTCCAATCATCCTGAAAGAATGCGTGATAATCGGCGGTGCGAAAGTCGCGTTGAGTGAGCCCCGTACCTAAGTGAGCAAATCCGTTGCTTGTATTGCCGGTCAGAAAATCCGTGAAGGTTGGAAAGTCGATTTCACCATAGGAAAATATACCTGCTCTGGCGCGCCACTCGACATGCCGTAGTTCGCCTCCAAAGCGCAACTGGTGCCTCCCGCGTTGCAAAGAGATTACGTCGGTGAAAGATAGGAATGGTGTATTGCCACGATAAGTTATGTCGGATGTACCAATGGCCGAACCGCCCTCGTCGCGACCCATTACAATAAAGGGCAATCCCGGATACTGGTCAGCAGTCGAGCGGTACATGCCAATGGCGCCATCGTCTACTGACTCCTGCGGCAGCTCGTCGTGGCGCAAAAAGCTGTATCCCACCCGCACTTCGTTCACCGCGGTGGAATTAAAGGTATGGATTTCCTGAATGGAGAGCACGCGATTATCAATATCCAGAGACGTTCCAAAACCCGGCAAACTTGAAGGCGTGCCGAAGTTCGATCCGGCGAGCGCACTGAAAAGGGATGCGTGAGCGTAGAAAAGCTTCCCGGTGACGAAATCATTTTGGCCTACGCGGTAATCGAGATTGGTGTTGAATTGCTCTTCGTGGTAGCTAGAACGTGCCGCGCCAGTAACCCGCCCGCTGGCTGTCTGCGGGGTAGGAATAAGAAACTGACCGTTGGGTAACTTGAAATTGAGTAACTGAAGAGAAACAGGGTCAATCGAGGGAACTCCGAATTGCGTCTCCAGGGTTGCGGCCGAGCGGTCGCTGGTTAACCCCTGCGCAATGAGCACGCTCTTGTATAAGCTCTGATCCGTAGCAGCATTCGCCTCTCTCGCGCCCTGATAGGAGGCGTAGAAAAATGCCTTGTTCAAGCGGAGTGGGCCGCCAAGTGTGGCTCCATAGACATTGCGCTTCATCTCTGGACGACCAAGACCTACCGCGTTCAGATTTGGATCATTCGCGTTAAGCGCTTCGTTGCGAAAATATTCATATATGGCACCGTGAAGGGAGTTTGTACCGCTTCTGGTTACAACCTGCACACTTCCACCGGCACCAGCCACTGAAGCATCAGACAAGGAAGTTCGTACGTTCACCTGGCTTATAGTTTCCGGCGCCGGAACAGCTACGTCGGCGAAGACATGAAGCGAGACGTCGGTCGCATCTACACCATTGATGGCATAGCCATTCTGCGTAACGCGAGACCCGTTCACCGAAACATTCGGCGAGTTGCGTCCGATGGCATTGTTATTGGTAAGCGGAGCGCTGACACCCGGCGCCAGCGTTAGTAATTGGAGAAAATTACGAGTCGGGAGAGGCAAAGCTTGGAGCATACCCGAGTCGATGCTAGAACTGAGTTCCGCGTTATCAGTTCGCAGGGCGGGAGGAGCTTCAGTTACAGTTATCAGTGCGCTGCTGTGCGCAACTTGCAAAGTTGCGTTTAGCACCGTTGTTTCAGACAAGCTGATCGCAACATCCTGAAACACTGCAGGGCTGAACCCCGCTGCCCGTATGTTAATTCTGTACTGCGCCGGCCGTAGTTGGAGGATTGAATAATTGCCCGCACTGTCAGTCAGCGCTTTTAATTTCTCGCCGGTGGCGGGATTTTCGACACTCACTTCAGCGGCAACGACAAGTGCGCCTTGAACGTCTTTAACAATCCCGGAGATGCGACCGCTAGTTAGGGTCTGGCAGGACGCAGGCCGCACCAGTAACAAGCTAGTGAGGAGGAAAATCGAAATGTTGCCGTGAAGCATACGGCTTCACTCCAGACGCTTGGACCCGGTTCGGCGAAAATCTAAGCCACGAAACCGAATGTACGCATACAAAGTCATAGTTGCTCAGCTTTGATGAGGCAAGCCTACTCGATGAGTCAGCTCCGTAAACCGCGGATCTGAACGCAAGGGGTCCCACATGGGGTCATTTAATGTATCCACCCCATCTCTGAACTGGTAAGATTTCTCGAGCCAGATAAAAGCCTTATCTTTGTTGCCCATAAAAGAATAAATAGAAGCGATGTACCAAGCGGGAATAAACGAACTCTTTCTGGAGTATACTTCTAGTTCAGTCGCCAAAGTTGTCAGAGCTTTCTTAAATCCTTCGCTCTGGTGCGCACGGCGGATATCCGCAGACATTTCTTTATATTCGAGTACCTCTGACATTTTCTGTAACTCTGTGATAGCGTCGTCGTTCTTACCAGTCAACATGTATATATTGGCAAGCATGTAATGAGGAAAGAAATCCGAGGGCCGCAATTGGGCCTGGCTCTGGTACAAGGGAACCGCTCGATCAAACTGGCGCGTCCAATAAAAAGCACCTGCCATATGGTCGTTCTGAGGATCAAGGCCTTGTGCTTGTTCAAATTCCTGTAGCGCCTCGCCGGGACGTTCCATGGATGCGAGAAAAGACCCGTACTGATCATGAGCGTCCGCATTACTAGGAGCAAGCTGTATGGCTCGCCGATATTCCTTCTCGGCGCCCGCCCAATCCCAATCATAGCTGGCGAGAAGACATGCGAAGTCGCGGTGCGCCTCAGCTAGAGAATCATCCAGTTGGAGTGCCTTGAGAAGCAGAGGCCTTGCTTCTTGCATCCAGTCCCGGTTAGGCAATGCACTACTCTGCATCGAATCCCAAATCCCAAGGTAAGGAGAGCCATAACCAGGATCTTCCTTGATCGCTTGCCGGAAATAGTTCTCGGCCTTGTGGCGCTCTTCTTCCATTAGATTAGCCTTGTCCTTTTTGAATGTGGCGTTCTGTTCCAGCTGCAAATGATACCTACCCTGTAAGTAGGCCTCATGTGCCTTCAAATTGATGGACCGCTGCAAACCCAATTGAGCCTGCTCACCGGCCGTCATTTTTACTCGCACTCCTTGTGCGATTGCGCTAGCAATTGCGCTTTGCAATGCCAGCACGCCTTTCAAGTCGCGTTCGTAACTCTGAGCCCAAATCGCAGTTTCCGTAGGCGCATATATCAATTGCGCAGAAACGCGTACCTGGTCACCGAAACGGCGGACCGAGCCTTCGATGAGTCCATCCACACCGAGTTCGTGGCCAATTTGAGAGAGAGGCTTTTCGCTTTTCTTGTAACGCATGATCGACTTGCGCGAGATTACCTTTAGAGCATTGATTTGCGATAAATCTGTTATCAGTTCTTCCGTCATTCCATCACTGAAATAGTCCTGCCCGGGGTCGCCGGAAAGATTCTCCAGCGGCAGCACGGCAATAGAGTGAATTGTTGGCCCTCCGGCAGCTCCTCGATGTTTGCTGAACCATGTAACCGCCGTGGCAAGGCATAGTACGCTTAGCGATAAAACAACCGATAAACGACGTTTCGACCCAAGCCATCTCCATCGTCCCGTCGGTCTTGTTCCTTCAACGGTTCTAAGCCGCCCGGATTCAGTGTCTCGCTTCAATCGTTTCAGGTCGGCACGAATGTCGGCCGCATGTTGATAGCGCACGTCACGGTCTTTTTCCAGCGCTTTCGTGATGATCTGCTCTAACTCCGAAGGAATAGCCGATTTGAGCTTTCTTGGCGGGACGGGCTCGCGGTTCAGGATAGCGTCGAAGATCAACCCTGTGGTACGTCCCGAAAATGCATGCTGGCCGGTAGTCATCTCGTACAGTACCGCGCCGAAGGAGAATAAATCGCTCCGCGCATCGAGTTCGTCGCCGCTTACTTGTTCTGGGGACATGTAGGCAACGGTGCCTAGCGCCGAGCCCGGGCTGGTAAGTAATTCTTCAGGTACTGATGCCGTGGCTTCTACGGAAGAAGAAGTCGAAGCGTGTGGCACCCGGTGCTGCACAGGTGCCTGTTTGGCCAAACCAAAGTCCAGTATCTTCATTTGCCCGCGGCTGGTCAGGAAAATATTTGCCGGTTTGATGTCGCGATGAATGATGCCGCGGGAGTGGGCTGCATCCAGCGCATCAGACAACTGCATGGCAACTTCCAGCAGCGTCTGAGGATCGATTGGCTTCTCTGCGATCCGATGCTGCAGGGTTTCACCCTCCAGATATTGCATGACCATGAACGGCCGGCGGTTGTCTTCTCCGATCTCGTAAACCGTGCAGATGTTTGGGTGATCAAGCGCCGAGACCGCACGCGCCTCCCGCTCGAATCGCTCCAGAGCTTGTCGGTCCCCTGATAATGCTTCCGGTAAGAATTTGAGTGCCACCCGGCGGTGAAACATCTTCAAATCCTCGGCCTCAAATACTTCCCCCATACCGCCTTTACCTAGACATCGCACGATTTTGAATCGTCCAGCTAAGATCGTGCCCGACGCGAAACGTTCCGACTTGGAGATTTCCACCGCCGGATTGCTTAAAAAACTGCCCGCCTGTTCATGGCTCGACAAGAGCTGCCTGACCTGTTCCCTGACATCATTCTCCCGACAGGCTTCGCTCAGAAAGGTTTCTCTCTCTTGCACAGGGTGCTGCAGAGCGGCATCAAACACCGCCTTTGCGCGCTGCCACTTGTCAGGCGTTAGGTCCATTGCGTTGTTTCAGCTCCCCGTATAGATAGGCCTTGGCGCTAGTCCATTCACGCCTGACGGTTGTCGGAGAAGAATCCATTATCAGCGCTACTTCCTCGACCGTAAGGCCTGAAAAAAAACGCAGTTCCACAATACGGCTTTGTCTGGGATCAAGCTTTTCCAGTTGAGTCAGACATTCGTCTAAAGCGAGCACTCTGTCGGGGCGATCGGGCGAGACCAACACAACTTCATCAAGTGATAACTTAGTCTTTCCCTTGCCGCGCTTTTCCCGCAGTTGTCGGCGCGCATAGTCGACGAGTATGCGCCGCATCAGATTCGACGCAACCGCAAAAAATTGAGCCCTGTTCTTCCAATCATTATTTCGTTGGGCCACCAACTTTATATAGGCCTCATGGACGAGGGCGGTTGCCTGAAGTGTATGGTTCGGACGTTCGTGGCGCAGGTGGCGAACAGCCAGGCGATGAAGCTCCTGGTAAATGACGGGAATGAGTTCGCGGGCGGCTTCCTGATTACCCTCTCCGAGCAGTTTTAGAAGCGAGGTTACATCGGGCGAGACGGCCTGCATGCTGTCCTCCCCAGGCCCTTCGAGCCTAGTCCCCAGCCGTTTGAACGACGACATTCTACACCTGTTTATATGAAATGCGACTGGAGCGAATTTCGTTTCGGACAGCCAAGTGGACGCTTTTCTTCATAGATGGCGCGTTAGATAAGTAGGAAAGGAACCATTAAGGCTTACTGATCCCGACCAGGGTTGGCGCAGCTTTGACGGTAATGAATTGATTCCTACACCAAGGAGATCACCTATGAAGCGAATTCGAGTTTCGGTGTTGTTGTGGTCTGCCGCGCTTATGGCTGGGCTGCTACCGCTGCCAGCCAGTGCGAGCCATTGCACTATCGCGGGAGTTGCCGGGGACTGGGCCTATACGTACACGGGAACCATTTTTGCCCCGAACGGCGCTTTGCCTGCGGCGTCGGTTGGCCACTTTCATACCGACGTGGCAGGAAATCTAAACGGCGGCCAAACACGGACCGTGGCTGGCGCCTCCGGGCTGGAGGATATCACCGGAACTGTGGCCGTCAATCATGATTGCACAGCAACTGCAACGATCGAGGTTCTCGTAAACGGTCAACTTCAACGTACGGCAGTCCTGGCGCTGATCTACGACCGGAATCAAAACCATATCCGCGGAATTTTCCAGTCCCTAACGACGTTCAATGGCACAGCGGTTCCCGTTGTTTTGACGATCGACGCAGCTAGGCTGTTTTCGGAACATTAACCCAGAAGAAGCATGTGATTGCTTACGCGGCAATAAAGGAGAACGCTCGATTTCAGTTCTTGTACACGAGACTTAGATATGCCGATACAAGGCCTCAAGGCTCGATTTTGTGCACTCTCACTGGGAGCGGTGATGGCATTGGCGGCGCAGGGGGAATGCCAGCCCGTGTCCGTCCCCGCTCCCGAGGGTGGTCGGAGAGTAGGCACTTTTTACATTCATCTGATGGACGCGATGCGAACAGATCCATATTTGCAAGACGGCACAAAACGTGAACTCATGCTACGGGTTTGGTACCCAAGTGCAGCAGGCACACTTTGCCGCCCCGCCGAGTATGCCCCCTGGAGAGTATGGGCCTATCAGGCGCACTTGACCGGGCTGTCGCTCCCATCGATAAGATCAACCAGCTGCCTCGATGCACCCGTCGAGCCAGGGAAGCACCCCGCGATTCTCTTTTCCCACGGTTACACCGGTACGCTTACCGACAGCACGTTTCTGTTCGAAGATCTTGCGAGCCGTGGCTACATTGTTATTTCGATCGCTCACACGCATGAAACTACGGCAGTCGAATTTCCGAGCGGCAGGCTGGTAACCGGGGTTCTCGGCAGCTATCTGGATTCAGGCTCACTGCGAATCGACGAGCCGTCTGTCCGGTTCGCTCGCGCGGTACGCCTATCAGACCTGCAGTTTTTGATCGATCAACTTCTCCGTCCCGCCGTCGGCAATGGCCAACTCGCGGCACGATTGAAGATTTCGGTCATTGGAGTCATGGGCCATTCACTGGGTGGCGAGGTGAGTCTTGCAGCCCTGCAGCGCGACTCACGCCTGAAGGCTGCTGTCGCTCTGGATCCTCCGATTGGCCCGGAGGACCTTGCTGGAGTCTCGAGGGCGGTGCTGATTATGACCGCCGGCCGTCGAAAATGGAGCGCTCAGGAGTGTCATCTGTGGCAAAACCTCCGCGGTCCTCGGCTCCTCATCAATCTGACCAGCGCCGATCACTTCACTTTTTCTGATGCCCTGTGGATGTTCGGAAGTTCGTCCGTACTGACCGATGATCCGCAGGCGAAGAAGGCAATTGCTTTCTTACGCTACTCCATCGGGCGTTTTTTTGATCAGCACTTGAAGGAAGGCACGGCGAGCGCGTGGCATCAGGCGGCGCATCCGCAACCCGGAATTGCGATCACGACTCAGTACGAAACGCTGTGCGCTGTACCCCGCGCAAACGTGCAAGGAGGCGTGCAATGAATCCGAAATATTTCCTATCACTGATGGCGGTTTTACCATTGCTCATTTCCCCCGCTTGCCCGCCACCGCTCAAGTTTGCCGGCATTACCCTGGATCCCCCAAGTCTGGTTTTCTCGCCACAGCTGATTGACCCCTCTGGCGCAGCAAGCAATTCTCAGACGGTCGCGATCACTAACAGTGGAAGCGGGACATTAAGCATCTCGGACATCACCGCGAGCGGCCAGTTCAGTCAGAGTAATAACTGCCCTACCAGCATGACGGCCCATACATCCTGCACGATGCAGGTGATGTTCGCTCCGAATGCAGTTGGCTCAGTGAATGGTGCGGTTACGATCACCAGTAATGCGTTGGCTAAAAGAATTGCAGTTGTCGGCCTATCCGGCGTCGGGCTGCCACCGATCTCGTTTCAGCCGGGCAGCCTGGATTTCGGGAGTATCGCTGTTGGCACCAGCAGCAGCGCACAGAGCGTCACACTGACGAATAATCTTGCCACCACGCTGACGATTAGCCACATCGGAGTCAGTGGTGGATATACGCAGACTAGTAATTGCAGCAGTGTGAGCGCGGGCCAAAGTTGCCAAATTAACGTAAAGTTTTCTCCTTCGCTTGATGGTGCGATCGTGGGCGCTTTGAGCATCATTAGCGACGCTTCACCCGATGCACAACCAGTTGGGCTGAATGGCACGGGATTAGGGTCGTCGGTGGCCTCACCGGCATCCCTTTCCCCTGCCTCACTCGATTTCGGAAATCGGGAGGCTGGCACAACAAGTAACGCCAAAAGCGTTACTGTCACAAACACCGGAAGTAGCCCTCTGAGTGTCACCAAAGTCGATCTTTCTTCGGGTTATCAAATCGGCACAGATACTTGTTCCGGCTCGTCCTTACCTGCCGGGGATACGTGCTCTATTTCGGTGAAGTTTAGTCCGGTCGCCGACCTGGCAACTGTGGACTACCCGGGAGCCCTCACCATTGATAGCAATCCGAGCGCTGCTCAAGTTGTCGGACTCGCAGGAACGGCTGTGCCGCCCATCTCCGCGCTGCCCAGCGCCGTAGATTTCGGAACGGTTTTTACGGACCCAAGCGGTACGCCTCTGAATCCGCCGCCGCCGCAAAAATTAACCCTCACAAACAATCACAACTCAGGTGAAAACACGTCCGTTGCCTCCAGCGGTCATTTCGATCTGAGCAACAATAGTTGTCCTCAGACGCTTGCGTCTGGCGCACACTGCGTGGCAGATGTGGCTTTCACTTCCGCCTACACCGCCGGCCCCAACTTGGGAGGGGTAACTCTTGCATCTTCCAGCGGCGGCTTTTTGAATCCGACAACTGTGAACCTTCGTGCTTGCGCAACCGCAGTAAGCATCTCGCCTCCATCCTTTAACTTCGGCGCGGGTACGCCAGGAGCCAGCAGCGAACCTGGAACGTTCACCATCACGAATGGAAGTGGGAAAGACCTTAATGTCTCCCATGTCTCCTTAACAGGAACAAATTCGGGCGATTTTGCGATCTCGAATAACACTTGCACATCTCCTTTGACTTCGGGGAGCACTTGCACTTTGGACGTTGTTGATACCCCTGCCGCCAGTGGTGCACGTAGTGCCGCTCTAGATCTGACGGATGATGGGGATTGCAGTCCGCAGCAGGCAGCCTTGAAGAGTGGCTCTGGCACCGGGCCTTTCACAATTTATCTGAGCATAAATGACGCAACGGCAAGCGGAGAAATCATCAGTACTCCCGCAGGAATTGAATGCTCATCAGGAAACTGTTCCGGAAAATTCCCAGCCGGTACGAAGGTCACGCTCGAAGGATCGCCTGCGTCGGCCTTCCAAATTGCTTGGAGCGGGGCGTGCTCTGGCGGCTCCTCATGCAGTTTCACAATGGATTCTGACAAGCAGGTGACTGCCACTCTTAATCGAAATCCCGAGTTGTTAGTCACTATCGCCGGTACTGGTAGTGGATCAGTTACGAGTATTCCGGGAGGAATCAACTGTTCCTCCCCAGTCACCGCAGATTCCATTTGCGTCGCGGACTTTGCCGCAGGCGTGAACATAACCTTAACAGCCAAGACTGGTACAAACTCAAGGTTTGACGGGTGGACTGGCGGCGGCTGTTCGGGTACCGGCACCTGCTCCTTTGTCTCCAATTCCGACCAGACGATCACCGCAATGTTTACCTCAACCGCGCCCGATTTTGTGGTGTCTCCATCCCCTCTTACTCCAGGATCCGTGGCTCCAGGACAGAGTGCCACATCCACCGTCACAGTCTCGTCTGCAAACGGCTTAAACGCAGCGGTGAACCTGACATGCTCAGTTACTCCCACACTGAATCTTGCACCCACCTGTGCACTCAGTCCGAACTCGGTAACTGTGACGGCGGGCGGTTCGGGTGCCGCTACCTTGACCGTGAGCACCACGGCGCCTTCTGTTGCCAACAGATCCGCAGCATCACGGTCCTTCTTCTTTGCGTTCTGGATGCTCATGGGCGGCATTGCATTGCTTCGTGGACCTAAGCCCACAATGCTTCATGGGCGAAAAGTCAGGTGGATGTTTGCAGGCGGAGCACTTCTGATTGCAATGGCGATGGAAAGCGCATGCGGAGGCGGTTCACCGGTGAAGCCTCTTCCACATGGAGGGACACCCGCGGGCGTCTATACCGTCATGATAACGGGAACTGCGGGTAATAAGCCGCACTCCGCAACAACAAACTTAACCGTCGAGTGACCTCGGCAAGAATGTGCCTTGTGGACCGCATCCGGGCCTGTGCTCGCTAGCAGCCATACCGCAACGTTGGGATTTCACGATTCGCAATTGTGCACTGCCAGACCCTAGCTGTAGCAAGGATTAATTTGCGCTAGGCAGTTTGCGACTTTGCCTCGGATCCACTGAGTTCGTTAAGCAATTCGGCGGTGGTCATGACACGTCCAAAAAGTAATGCGACATTTCGCAAGGTCGCCTCATGCATGGCTGCGTCAAAGGTCGCAGTCAGATCACTTAGAAATATGACGTTGTAGTCGCGCATGAAAGCCGAACGCGCGGTGGACTCGCAACATGCATTCGTGGCCGTCCCGCTGATAATCACGGTATCTACCTTGTGAAAGCGCAACACCGCGTCCAAGGGAGTCTCAAAAAAGGCGTCGTACTTGTGCTTTACGATTATGTGCTCCAACTCGCTCTCATGAGGCTGTGGCATGTTCGCATAGAAGTTGAAACTTACGTCCCCTGGCCAGAGGATCCTCTGGTTGGCGATCACCGAGAATTTTTTAAGCATGATGCCGCCGTAAGGAGGGCTGTGGTCCGACTGGGTCCAAACCATCGGAATCCGCGACTTGCGCGCAAAATCAACCAGTTCCGTCAGGCGGGGGACCATATCGCGGGCTCCTGGCGTTTCAAAAACAGCTCCGGGAGCAACGAACGCGTTTTGCATATCAATAATGAGGATCGCGCATGTTTTGGGCTCGATCACAAGAAACTCGCTCCTGGGTGGGCTCAGGTGAACTTCAGCTCAAGCCCATAGCTTGCACTTCAGCGCGAACTGCGCTCCAGCGCTGCTTCCAACTGGTTTTTATCAATCCCGTGCCTTTCGGCGATTATTTCAAACTCATCATCAGACCGTTTCTCTAGAGTACGACCCGCAATTTCGGAAAAACTCCTTTGTTGAAGCTTCAAATAATCAAGACGGACGATATCAGGCCGCGCATAGTGTCCGACGGTATCAATCACTGCTTTCCAGACCTTAATCATGTCGGCCTTGCAGTCCGCATAGATAATCGTATCCCCGGAAATCGGCCCTACCAATGGAATCCCAAGTGGCGCCACGATTTGGCTTCCCCCATGTGCATAGTCGAGATTCACTGTTTCCTTTAATGGGAACCCACCAGGCAGATCATTAGCCTGCATGTAGCCACAGGCGGACAGAACGAAGCAACCAGCCTCGAGAGCGTGTGTACGAGTAGATGTATGCCCCCAAAACGACTGCCCTTCCAGGTCAGGCTCCTCCAGTTTGGGGCCGACATGAAGTGAGAATGCACCTGGAAAAACAGCAATATGGAAATCTTCTCCTTCTTCAATCATGCGGGCACGAATAAGGGGCATGAGGTGTTCGCCACAAATCAGGCCACCGATGCGGCCAATATCAGTCTGATAGGTGACCAGATCTTCGCCATCGCCCGGCCCCCAAATTGCCCGCTCTACGAATGTCGGCACGGTCTTGCGATGCCGACCGAGAATTTTTCCGGAACGATCGATGAACAGAATTGTGTTGTAGATGGTATGTACACCTGCGCGCGCGTCCATTTCGTTGCAGCCGATTACAACATTGACATTCGCATTGGCAGCAGCATCGCAGAGTCGACGGGTGTCATCACTCGGAATCAGCAAAGCTTCGTTATAGAACTGCACACGGACAGCAATCCAATCTTGCAGCTGTGACCCCCATCCCTCTCCCCAGTAGGGATAGCCCGCCAGCCAGGTCTCAGTGAACGCGATCAGCGCAGCACCGTTGTTGGCGGCCTCCTGGATTTTTTGACAGGCGCGGTCTATGCTTTTTTCAAGGTTTAAATAGACGGGAGCTGTTTGTACGACGGCTACTTTGACACTACTGTGGCCGCCGAGGACCTTGTCCGACGGTTTCATTTTTCACTCCCAAATCTGAAATTATGTAGCTAATCGGCGGCAACTTCTTCTTGCGGCCTTTGCTCCGTCACCGGGGTTGGACGCCGGTAGATTCCCTGCTTGATCATTGTCTCCATTATGCCGCGGCGAATCGCATCATGCTCCGCATGACGACCCGGGTGCTCTTCCAGACCGAGATTTTTGGGGTAGAGAGCATGTTCGTAGATACACCTAAACTGCTCCGTGCGCAGATCTCTTAGCCAATTGCCCCAAAGTGATCGCGTTCGATATTGACGCAGAGCCTCAATGTCGATAATGGCTCCGGCATACGAAGGTCCCGCTCCATAAGCGTGCTGTGAAAGCATTCTGCCCTGATAATCCACGATCATCGACTTGCCTCCAAAGGTATCCAAGGCGTCAGACGAATCCGGCAAAAGGAAATAGTTTGCCGGATTAGGTGCCACCACATAACAGGTATTATCCAGGGCACGAGCGCGATTTTGGATTTCCCACAGATCGTTTGAGACGTACGGCTCCGGGTAGGCAGGGCGGTAGATGATTTCAGCACCATTCATGGCCAACCCCCGTGCTGTCTCCGGGAATGACCCCTCCATGCAGATTACGCAACCAATGCGCCCAATCTCAGTTTCCGCTACCGGAAAGAACGCATTCAGGTCGTTGCCATAAAGATCGACCCACTTATCCCACACATCATGCGGCACGGTCGAATGTTCGCGTGCAAAAACCTGGAGCTTGTAATGTTTGTGTATCAATTCACCATCGGGCGCAATGATGAACGCAGCATTGAAGAATTTCTTAGGAAACTCCGGATGTTTGACTTTGGCCTGGGCGATAACAAATGCATTATGTTGTTTGGCCTTGCGCCCGAGTGCATCCGTTTCTTCGCCCGGGAGATCCAAGGCCAGCTCATCTACATACTTCTCGTGGTCCCAATCAAACACCTCATCGGTGAAGCCCTGTAAGCACCCTTCAGGAATACAAATGAGGCGGACCGGGAGATCAATCGCGCTGAGCCAGACCGCGGCATCGATCAGTTCTGAGATGTGTCTTATATTGGTCGTCACATCCGCTCTTGTCCTGCACCCACGCATGGTAGGTTGCAGCGCAAGCGCCATGTATTGCTCGATCATAAAAACCTCCAAACGGAGTAGCTGGTCTGACGTCCGATGCGATTCAACACCGCCGTTGAGCTTGTGTCAAGCTGTCGCCGCCGGCCCCGCCATCTGGCCACGAGTTATTCAACGAGATCAGGATGGCGGGTCGCAATTCGATATCGGCCGGAGTGAAAGACCAGGGGTTCCCCAGCGCTGTAAGTGTACTGCTCGACCTCGCCCATAAAAATGACGTGATCACCACCGTCATACTGCTTTACTTTGCGGCACAGGAGTTGGGCAATGACCCCCTTCAGTAGCGGTATTCCATCATTACTCTCCTCATGCTGGACACCAGCAAACTTGTCTGGAAGAGGCGTAGAAAATTGCCGGGATAAGTGGTGCTGCCCCGACTCCAGGATATTAATCGCGAAGCCAGGAGCGTGGGTGAAATCGTTGAAGCTGGGCGCTTCGCGTGACAGGCTCCACAAAATCAACGGTGGGTTGAGCGATACGGATGAAAATGAGTTTACAGTGACTCCTATTTTTCGTCCGTCCAAAGCGCGTGCTGTCACTACCGTAACACCGGTCGCAAACTGCCCAAGAGCCCGCCGGAAATCACGGCGATCAAATCGGTCCGCGACCGCTCTGGCTTCCCTGTCTATAAACTCTTGAGCAGCCGCTGTATCCATAAACCAAGGAAATAAGGTACGCGGATCATCAAAACCGTTCACCAAACCAGTACCCACAGCATTGATTCGCCCAGCACAATCAAAAATTTTGAGGACGTATGACGGTGGCTTCAGTAGTAGATTAGTCCACTCCACTGCCCATCTCGCATAGCCTGTCCAGTAACGCTCGAAAGTGTGCAACATCCATTGTGGATCGGCCTCATCAGTGTCACGCTCAATGATGCTCTGCAGATAAATGTCAGCACAGCGGGCAGCGTTATTTGAGCCTTGGCCCGTGAGCGGATCATTCAGCACAACTGCATCCGCCATTCCCAGCACTGGACAGCCCGAGGGGAGCATTGCCACCGGGCGGCGAACCACGGGAACGAAAGATCCCCTCAGTACTCCGTTTTCATCTGTGAGCTCTGCATCCCGGCAACGCTCCGCTTCCCACGGCACAAAAAGCTGAAGAATCTCTTTGCTGCGGGCAAGATGTTCGCTGGGCGTTGTTACATCAGCCCAACAGTCCATCTGGCCGCCCGGAATGCACTCGAAGACCATGATCTCGCAGGGGCCATTGATAGTGAGAGCAGGGAAAACGAAGTACTCGCCCACATTTGGAACTAAGTTGAAAGAGATGGCCGGAAAACCCTTTTTTAATTCGGTATTGGTGATGTAGGTTAAAGCCAGGATACGTTGAGGTGTGGAATAGGGCGACCGTGTGTCATCACGTTCAAACAGTTGGCTGAGCTCTCCCTTGCCGCTGGCAACGATTACCAGATCGTGTGAGACGGTAAGGCGTTCCAGATCTTCGATCTCGGCGGCCTTAAACTTCAAATCTCCACCGCGAGCCTGAAACTCAGACATCCATCGGGGTATTTTTATACGTTGGTCAACCGACTGCGCGAAACTGTCGAGGCGAGCACTCCAGTCGATAAGCCTTCCGCCAATTCCATCGGGCACGGAAAATCCAATGCCTTCGACTTTAGGACACTGGCTCTCCCAATAGTTCAGCCCCAATTCTCGTTCGGTTTCAAGCGCGGAATCGAACATACACTGACTTGATAGAACATGACCATGCTGGACCTCATCCGCCGAACGCTCGGAAATAAGCGTGACGTCGTAGCCGCGACGGAGCAAGCCTAAGCCGAGTTGTAACCCTGATTGCCCCGCTCCGATAATTGCGATTCGCTTCACACCTGCACCAATAACATTCACTACTCCATGAGCTTCGGGATTGCAGGCGAAGCCATTTCTGGACCCATGGCAGAGTACCCGCCGTCGACCGCAAGGTCAGTTCCGGTGATGAAAGAAGCGTGATCTGAACACAGAAAAATCACGGCCTCAGCGACCTCTTCCGGTTCTCCAATCCTGCCGAGCAAATGAAAAGGGCCGCCGACGCGATTGGTCTTCCTTTTGTCGCCGCCGGTTACCTCGCTCATAAGCCGACACCATGTCCAGCCAGGGGAAACCGAATTAACACGAATCTTCTCGCCAGCTAAATCCATGGCCTGATTGCGTGTCAATTGCAGAATGGCTGCTTTAGTCACAGGATAGAGCCACCTTCCAGTTTGTGCGATTTTGGCACTGATGCTTCCGAAGTTGACGACACAACCGCCACCGCGCTTGGCCATGTGGGGTCTCACGGCTTTCAGCATCATGACTCCCCCCACGACATTAACGTTGTAGCTCTCAAGCCATTGCTGACGTGTGGAATTAAGGGCATCGTCAATATAAACGCAGGCTACATTTATGAGGAAATCAATGCCGCCAAAAGCCTTCATTGTCTTTTCAACGCACGCACCGATTTGTGCGTCATCGATGAGATCTGTTTTCACGAATAGAACATTTGATCCTAGAACAGCGGCAATGCTGCTCCCATCCTTTTCATTGATGTCTGCGATAACGATGCGCGCGCCTTCGCGATGCAATGCGCGAACAACCGCCGCGCCGATCATGGTTGCACCACCGGTCACGATGGCAACTTTATCTTTCAATCCCTGCATGGCTCTTCTCCTTTAAGCACACGAAAAATATCATGTGGCTCCATAGCCCACAAGGCCGACAAAAGTATTGGCGCGAGCTTGACCAGAATCGGTCAGCATCGGTTATATTGAGGCGCTCGCGAGTAAAGTAAATGGGAGCGGATAATGAGAAGAATCGTGATCATCGGTGCGGGACAGTCAGGCTTACAGCTGGCATTGGGGCTCCTGCAGAATGGGTATGAAATGACCGTAGTATCCAACCGCACGCCAACGCAAATTCGTGATGGCCGCGTAACTTCCAGCCAGTTTATGTTTCACGACTCATTGCAGAACGAATGCGACCTCGGGATCAACTTCTGGGAAAAAGAATGCCCAAAAACCGAGGGCATCGCTTTCACGATTCCAGGACCAAACAAGACGAAAGCATTGTTCTGGGAAGCAAAACTTGACCATTTTGGGCAGTCGGTCGATCAACGCGTTAAGTTTTCGGGATGGATGGAAGAATTTACAAAACGTGGCGGCAATCTCGTGATTAAAGATGCAGATCGGCAGGATGTCGACACTTACGCGCAGAGCCATGACTTGGTGTTGGTCGCCGCGGGTAAGGGAGAGATCAATCGAATGTTCGAGCGCGATGCAGACAAATCCCCTTTCGATCAGCCGATGCGAGCTCTCGCACTTACTTACGTTAGAAACATGCTACCGCGGGCGCCCTTCACAGCAGTGTCCTTCAATCTCGTTCCGGGAGTAGGAGAATACTTTGTCTTCCCCGCATTAACCACAACCGGCGCGTGCGAGATTATGGTCTTTGAGGGCGTTCCCGGTGGTCCGATGGATTGCTGGAACGATGTGAAGACGCCGCAAGAACACTTGGCCAAAAGCAAATGGGTTCTGGAAAACTTTATCCCGCTTGAGGCGGAACGCTGTGCCAACCTGGAGTTGACTGACGATAATGGCATTTTAGCCGGCAGGTTTCCTCCTACAGTGCGTAAGCCGATTTGCAAGCTCTCATCGGGCGCTTTGGCCCTGGGAATGGCAGACGTAGTCGCGACCAACGATCCCATAACCGGGCAGGGCTCAAACACAGCCAGCAAAGCAGCCATGATCTATATGAATCGCATTCTGGATCGCGGGAATCGTCCGTTTGACGCGGCCTGGATGCAACAAACCTTCGACGCGTTTTGGGACTACGCACAATGGGTAGTGAGGTGGACAAACTCGTTACTTGTTCCGCCCGCGCCACAAATCCTGCAGCTAATGGGTGCAGCCAGTCAGTTACCTGCTCTGGCCAGCAAGATTGCCAATGGATTTAACAATCCGCCTGATTACTCTCCCTGGTGGTTTGACGCGGCTCAGGCCGAGGGGTTGATCCGTAGAGTGGGGTCGGCAGCCCAACACGAAGGCTGACCGCGATTCGGGATTATTGCACGGGACGCTTTTCCAATTAATCGCGGCTTGACATTTACTTGGCTTTGGATGTTGAATTGCGCCTCTCAGCCAAGAGTCAATTCGTGGGTGATTTGATGCGTTTCGACGATTGTTCAACAAGTGAACAGATGGAAAAGCATCTCTAGGGGAGGGTCATGAGACAGACGTGCGCTTGGTCAAAATGCATACTCGTTCTCTGCTTTGTGCTCGCAGGAAACATTTTGTTCGCGCAAGAACTCGCCACCTTGAAAATCACCGTTAATGATCAAACCGGTGCCGTGATCCCTGGCGCGAGCCTTAGCTTAAAGAACACTGCTACGGCTGCAACAAGGAACGACGTAGCCGAATCCCATGGCCTCTCGGTGATATCGGGCCTGCAGCCTGGCGACTACGAATTGACCGCCTCCGCGAAAGGCTTTGCCGCGCGAAAAGTCCCAGTGTCGCTGTCAGTCGGACAGACAGCCTCTTTGGTCGTCACTCTGGGTGTAACCGTCTTACAGCAAGTCGAGGTTGAAGAAATCGCTCAAGGGATTGATCCCGAGAAGTCAGATGTAAGCCAGGTGATCGATACTCCGAAAATCAAGGATCTTCCTATCTCCGGACGCGACTTTATTGATTTTGTTCTTCTCACACCCTCCGTCAACATCGGTCGTAGCACCGCGGTCGGTGCACAGTCCCCTTTTACTGAAACTGTACTGAAGCTGAGTTTTGGCGGAGTTCGTGAGAGCCACACCTCCTTTTTCGCGCTGGACGGTATCGACTACACCACCAGCATTTCGGGCGTGCAGCGTATCAGCCCATCGCAAGATTGGGTGCAGGAATTTCGGGTAGTGGATAGCCCCTACGCGGCAGATACGGGCCGAAATCTGGGATCAGTCGTAAATACGGTAACGAAGTCTGGCACAAAAGATGTACACGGATCTGCTTACGAATATTTTCGGAATAGCGAGCTGGACGCGAAGAACTTGCTCTCTGCTCCAGGCTTCAATACTCTGAGATCCAATCAGTTCGGGGGCACAATCGGCGGTCCGGCCATAAAGGACAAAAGCTTTTATTTTTTCGGCTACGAAGGTCAACGCCGTGCCGAATCACCTTTATATTCCTCATTCATCTTGAACAGCATAGGCGGTATAAACGCCGTAAAACAACTGCTTGGATTGCAACCTGAAGTGCTGAACTCGATCCTGATGGTGGATGATTATGACAAGTTTGTCGCCAAAAGCAGCAACGTCCTGAGCAACACCACATCTCTTAATGTCACTTATCTTTTCAACGACTCACGCAAGAAAAATGCGCGCGGTGCCGCCCCCGGCGAAGGCTTGCCTTCCTCATATCGCGACAACCCCGTACGTGATCAGACGATCTACGGCAACCTTATCCATGTCTTCAACCACAATCTGACGTCAGAAACCCTGCTGCAATACGGAAAGCGGAATTTCAATCTTGAGCCCAAGGGTCTCGGCTTCGAGCCCGCTCTCGGGATTCCTGACCTTATGTCCTCCGGCGGATTCGTCGGCAGCGTGCGGCGTTACCAAGAACAGCATTTTCAGCTGGCCGATAACTTGACCTACACTCGCGGCGCTCACACATTCAAATTCGGCGGTGAAATCCAACCGGTGTGGACCAGTACGCAAGTCACTTTATTCAGTCCGGGCTTCGCCATCTTCAGTCCACAAAGTTTTTTTGGCGCACCCCCCTTCGATGTTTTCGGGCCGGGGACCCCGGTAGCCTTCCTGTTTCTGGAACCGCGATCACTTTTCGGCCAGCAGATTCCTGCGCGCAATCCTGACTTCCAAGCCGGTTTATACGCTGGCCCAAGCGAACAGATATTTAATGACGCGACTTCGGTGTCATATCGCCACTTGCTATGGTCTTTTTACGGACAGGACCAATGGAGGGCCCGCCCAAATCTCAGCTTCACTCTTGGTCTTCGCTATGACGTGGATCAGTTGCCGTCCGGATCGGACCTCAAGCAGATCGGGGGGTTCCATCCCACCAACTACAACAACATTCAACCCCGGGCGTCGTTTGCTTATGCATTCAATGGTGGCAAGGGAGTGTTGCGCGGCGGCTTCGGCATTTTTGACGGACCGTTCGTTTACAGCGACATCTTAGTCAGTTGGGTCGGGGCGTCGGAATTCAGTTATATGAACCAGCCGATTCTGCCGGAATTCAGGAATCCCAGCCAGAATCTGATCGGTTTCGGGCCCTCAGGTGCGGTGGGCGAGGCTCCCATTCCACCACTGTTGAAAGCTGATTTCATGAACTTTGTCGCTACCGGCACCTATCCTTCGCCAAGTCTTCTGGCGCAGGTGCCGTTAGGTTACGCTCAGAAGAAATTTGATCAGCCCTTCTCAGAACAAGCGAGTCTAGAGCTTGAACATGAGATCGGTAAGGATTTCTACGTTTCTGCTGGTTACCAATGGATGCATGCCAGCAGATTACCTGTTTACACTAGCATCAACGGGGATTGCCCGGGACACATAGAAGCCAACTGCCCGCGATTGCCAAGCGGAAAGGAATATTTCTGCAACGCTGATACCACTGCCGATTGCCCAGCACCGCCTCCGAACGTAGGTGCGCCAACTCCCCTAGGTCCGGCTGATCCGTCGTTTGGTTTTGTGCTTTATGTGAGGCCGATTGGCTTTTCCATATACAACGCCGGCACGTTGAGCTTGCGTAAGACGTTCACACGTAATTACAGCGTATTGGCGAACTACACCTGGTCCAAGTCGATCGATATTTCCACCACAGTTAATCTGCCCAATACGCCGGAAAATTATCTTCACCCAGAGTTCGATCGTTCTGTTGGCGACAACGATGTGCGCCATCGATTCACCTTGGCGTTCTTAACGCAATCTCCTGCATCGTGGCCCTTGCTGCTTCGTGACTTCAAGTTTTCCGCGCTCACCAGTTTACAAAGTGCTCGCTGGTTCAGCATCAATGCCGGATTTGATACCAACGGAGATGGCTTTCCCTTCTCTGACCGAGTCGGTGTAAGTTCACGAAACTCCTACAAGGGCGATCCATACTATGATCTCGACTTGCGTTTGCAGCGGGTGATTCCGTTCAGTGAGCGCATCAAAGGCGAGGTGAGTATTGAGGCTTTCAATTTATTCAATCGTCCCAATGTGCTGGATGTGGATCACGTGTACGGACTTGCAGATTTTGCCGGCCCGGTGCCGAAGCAATTTGGCGATCATATTTCAAGCCCGGCGAACCCCGGTTTTGGCTCGCCAAAGTTTGCGGCGGACGGGCGTCAGCTTCAACTCTCTTTCCGGATTATCTTTTAAGTAAGCTACAGGCAATATCGAATCACAACGAGGACTGACACTGGTGAAGCCCTACACTGCCGTGGGCCTGATCCCCGCTGTTCGGGGCATCCGGTGCCGCAAAGATATTAAGGTCAACCTTGATCACCTGAAGCACCTGTTCAAGGCTGCCAGCTGGCTATCTGCCCTCGATATTCCTGTGCGTCTGATTGCTCTCCCTGAGGGTGCGCTGCAAGCCTTTAATGACGAGGTGCTTGACCTGGATCACGTCCAGTTTGCACGAGAGTGTGCGATTGACATTCCAGGTGAAGAAACGGAAGCACTTGGCGAGCTTGCACGTGAATACAACGCCTTTATCATTGCTCAAGCCAAGGCGCGACATCCTGACCTTAAAGATCGTTTCTTTAATGTAGGTTTCATTCTCAATCCAAAAGGGAAAGTGATCCTTAAGCATTACAAGGTCTCACCCCTGTTTCCGGTAGAGCACTCGGTCTGTCCGCATGATGTTTACGACTGGTGGATCGAAAAGTACGGTCGCAACCTGGATGCTTTCTGGCCGGTCGTGGACACAGAGATTGGCAGGCTGGGCATTATGATGGCAAATGAAGGATCCTACCCGGAAAATGCGCGCGCGCTCGCATTAAACGGCGCCGAACTGGTTTACCGCGCTTCATATCCGCATCCTGCGACTGGCAACGAAATCTTTGAGATCCAAAGCCGCGCGCGGGCCCTCGACAACAACATGTATGTGGTTGCGCCTAACCTCGGAACATACTACTTGTTTCCTGAAGAAACGACCCCTATCGACACCTTTGGTGGACGATCTTTCATCATCAACTACAAAGGGCAAATCGTGGGGCGTCAAGAATATGGCGGAGGCTCCACCTATGTCGCCGGAGTGATTGACATCGAAGCACTGCGCGACCATCGTGAGCGGGCTCAGTGGGACAATTGGCTCAAGGATCTGCGTACGGAACTCTATCAAATTCTTTACGAACAACCCATTTATCCTAAAAATCTTTATCTTAAGCGCGAGCCTATGAAGCATGCGGAATATCGCCAGAAGGTGATTAAGCGTCAAATTCGCCTCATGTACGATCGCGGCATCTGGAAGAAATCAGAACGTTGAACGGCAAGGGAATGGCAATGGCCACTAAATTTGCGCAACTTAATAAGCAATTCATCGGCGGTGTGTGGCGTGACGGAAACAGTAAACAGGTTCTCGCCGACTGCAATCCATACAACGGCAACAAGATCGCCGATTTTAGATTAGGAAGCCTATCAGACCTGGACGAAGCTTATAAATCGGCTGCTGCTGCGCAAAAGGTTTGGGCCGAAGTAAATGCCTTCGAGAAGCGTGCAATTCTTGAAAAAGCAATTACTTGGGTCGAGCAAAACGAACCTGATATTACCGACATTATCATCGATGAGCTCGGCGGCACCGCCCTGAAAGCCTTTTTCGAGATTGGGCTGGTTAAAAACATCATCAAAGAAGCCGCCACTTACCCGTTGCGAATGAAGGGCGAGATTTTCCCTTCAACGGTCGACGGCAAGGAAAACCGCCTTTATCGGGTTCCGGTTGGTGTCGTAGGAGTTATCAGTCCTTTCAATTTTCCGTTTTTTCTCAGCATGCGCTCGGTCGCGACCGCCTTAGGGGCGGGAAATGGAGTCGTATTGAAGCCGCACGACGATACGGCGATCACCGGCGGAACCCTGGTCGCGAAAGTTTTCGAACAGACAGGCATTCCCAAAGGACTACTGAACGTGATCGTTGCCGACATTCGCGAGCTGGGCGATGCATTCGTCGAACATCCAATTCCGCGGATTATTTCGTTTACCGGGTCCGAGAAAGTCGGCCGTCACATTGGCTCGGTCGCCGGGCGCAGCTTGAAGAAAGCTATCCTCGAGCTTGGCGGCAATAGTGCACTCATCGTACTGCCGGATGCAGACCTGGACCACGCGGTTAACGCAGCGGTTTTCAGTCGCTTTACGCATCAGGGGCAGATCTGCATGTCGGCAAATCGGATCCTGGTGCATCGCAGCCTTTATTCAGAATTTCTCGACCAATATGTCGGCCGTGTGTCGAAACTGAAAGTTGGTGACCCTAGAGACTCTGAAACACAACTTGGGCCTCTCATCAACAAGGCGCAAGTTGAAACTTTGCGCAAGCAGGTCGAAAAGGGTAGCGAAGAGGGAGCTCGGGTGGTTCTGCGTGGAAAGGTGGAAGGCAATCTCATCTCGCCTACGATTTTTGCCGATGTCCGCCCTGAAATGTCAATTGCGCAGAACGAAATGTTCGGGCCGGCGGTGTGTGTCATGGCTTTTGATAGCGCGGAGGAAGCCGTGCAAATCGCCAATCAGAGCGCATTTGGGCTCAGCGGAGCAATTCATACCCGCAACATTGAGCTCGGAGCTGAACTAGCCAAGCAAATCGATTCTGGCGCGATTCATATCAACGACGGAACCATCAACGATGAGCCGCTGGTCGCCTTTGGAGGCGAAAAGGCCTCGGGAGTCGGCCGTTTGAACGGAAAGTGGGCTCTTGAGGAGTTCACCACTCTGAAATGGGTTTCCGTCCAACACAAGCCCAGGCATTATCCGTTTGAAGCACTCCAAGCCAGCAACTTGCCATGATTGAGGCTTTGCTTCACTCTAACCGAGCCAGTTTCGAGCGATCGACGTTCACCCAGTGGTCGGCGAGCACCTGGTGCATCACTCAGCTAAAACGTTTTTGCTCCAGCTATTCACGACCATGCGTGGCATGCTGATCGCTTCAGAGCTTTAATGCGTCCCGGAATGCTCCTGTCAGCGAGCTCACAGATTCTCGTTCACGCGGATTACACCTACGTAGTGCCAATCCTTTTCAGGCTCGATATCGATCCGGGTCCCGTATGGCTCAGAAAGTCGCTGCATTCGGTTTAGGATCGTGTGCGCCTTTTCGGCACTAGCTGCTCGAGGTATGCCACTCTCTGTAAGCTTCATTCCATAACCCAGATCGACCGCGTAAAGTCGGATCATGGTGAGTCGGCCATGTTCGAAACGGCTTTGCGTGATCACTGACTCAAATGGTAGATCGCCCGCGAAGTATTGGCTGTTCAAAGCACCTGCGATATCTGCGTCAGTGGCCCTTTCAGGCTTTTTGAAGGCCGCTTGTATTGACTCGCGGTATTGTGCGTAAAAGTCGGCTGGCATGGGTTCCTGGATGTCGCTCCAGAAAAAGTCGCCGAGGCCATAGAAGATGGGCCGGCCTTTATAGATTTCAATGGGCCCAAGATGATGAATGCCGGTTGTCAGAAATGCATCTGCACCGGAATCGATGGCTGCTTTCGCAAGTTCATGCACAAAATCGGCCGGAGTGTCATCGAAATCGGTCTTCGGGTCGCTGCGGGTTCTGTCGGCGGGTTCATGAGAATGAAGCGTAACCAACAAGAAGTCCGAATGCTGCTTGCCTTGCCGAACTGCTTTCAAGATCCCAGACTGCTCGTTGTCATTTATTTCGTATTTTATTTTGCGGATTGGCCCTGATTCGAATTTGGTATCGAACAAAGTCAATTTGCCTTGCTGATCTGTATTCTTGCCAGGGCCGGAGGACGGCCCGTACATGTCCTTAGCAAGCTTCTGCAGCTCTTGCATCACGTTCGCAGGGACCACCACAGTCTTTTTCAAGGACAAGGCATTTAAACCGGGACGGCCCGGAGCAGCGCCGCGCTCAGGCAAGGCATCGGAAGTCGCACGATAAGTCGACGCGATAGACACGATACCGATGCGTCCCTTGGAGCTCTCAAAATATTGAGCCGCGCGCGCCAATCCTTGAGTTTCTCCAACACCGGCGGTGACAAGGCCTGCCTTGCTCGTCCAATATGTGGTTTCGCGCATGCCTTCGAGCCCCCAGTCGAGGGAATGATTATTGGCGCGTGACATAAGCTTAAATCCCATTGTGACTAGATCGGCCGCAACCCCCGGCTCGCTAAGCAGCGGCACATCATCGACACCCGTATATGGAAATCCCTTAAACGTACGTATGTCTATCAGGGAAGTCTCCAGATTGCCATATGTGGCGTCGGCACTTTTCAAGATATTCAATGACTCAGCAAATTTGGGCTCACGCGCCGCGTAGTGCGAGAGGGGACGTGAAATGATGCAATCACCAACCGCCGCCAGCGTGAATCCGTCCAGCACTGAGGTATGGAGCTCATTCGAAAGGGGGCGGTTGGCGTCAAACAGGACAGGATCAGTAATCTCCGGGTCGGATAATCTTTGGGCAGTCGTGGCGAGTGGGCTGAACGCGAGACATGTGGCTACCAGTAGATTCCGAACTGAGACGGAAATTCTCAAATTCTCACCTCGCCAAAAAATTGTCGGTCCGCTTCTAAAAAGGATTGTAAGCGGCGTGACCTGCGATGGTCGAACGTGCGGTTCACAAGAAGATTCTTGCAATTCGCTACATGCGTTGACTTGCTCCTGGGTCCGCCCTAACATCGGATGGGCTCACCAGCATGATTGGCAGCACGGTTTCGCACTACCAGATCGAATCACGCCTGGGCGGCGGCGGGATGGGCGTCGTATATCGCGCGCAGGATTTGAGGCTGGGAAGAAATGTTGCCATTAAATTCTTGCCAGCTACCCTGGTATCAGACCGTCTCGCCTTAGAGCGCTTTCAGAGGGAAGCGCGGACTGCGTCGGCTTTAAGCCATCCTAATATCTGCACCATTCATGAGATTGATGAGTGGGAGAGCCAGCCTTTTATCGTGATGGAGTTGCTGGAAGGCCAGAGTCTGAAACAGCTAATCACGGGACGAGCCCTGCCAATGGGCCAACTTCTTGATATCGCGATTCAGATAGTGGAGGGCCTTGATGCGGCACACGAATCGGGGATCATCCATCGCGATCTGAAGCCGGGCAATATTTTCCTGACGCGGCGCGAACAGGCGAAGATTCTCGACTTTGGGCTAGCCAAGCTGGTGTCCATGCCGCGCACCGTCGCTGAGGAAGTGGCGGTGTCGTCCATGCCGACCATCGACACACATGACCTTACCAGTACCGGCGTTTCTCTGGGGACAGTGGCATACATGTCTCCTGAACAGGCCCGCGGAGAGGAGTTGGACGCGCGTAGCGATCTTTTCTCGTTGGGTTCAGTTCTGTATGAAATGGCAACTGGCCGCATTGCATTCATTGGCGTAACTACAGCAGTTACATTTGACGCGATTCTCAACCGTGCGCCGCTTCCGGCCAATCGTCTAAATCCTGATCTGGTCCCCGATATCGGTTGGATTATCAGCAAGCTTCTAGAGAAGGACCGCAAGCTCCGGTATCAAACCGCAGCTGAGCTGCGCACAGACCTCAAGCGAGTCAAACGGGACACGGAGTCGTCGGGAGTGCCCAGTCTGCCCCCCGGCCCAAATAAGCAATGGAAACCAAAGATTGTGACCGGCAGCGCGCTGCTGTGCGCAGTTTTGCTACTCGCACTAGCAATTTCCCGCCCAGCTTGGCTGAAGCGGTTTTACCCTGCCCTTGTGAGTGGGCGGATCCACTCGGTTGCCGTCCTGCCATTTGTAAACACCGGGGCCGATCCGAATCTCGAATACGTCGCAGACGGAGTCACGGATGGCGTCATCAGCAGCCTTTCGCGGATGCCGGAGCTGAAAGTGATGGCTCGAAGTACTGTGTTCAGTTACAAGGGGCATGAAGTGAACGCCCAACGGGTAGGGAAAGAGCTGAATGTTGATGCGGTGCTGATGGGCAGGATTTCGCAGCGTGGCGACACGATGTCCATCCAGACCGACCTCGTGAATGTTGCAGATGGATCAGAATTGTGGGGTGATCAATACAACCGCAAGGTTTCAGATCTTCTGACTGTGCAGGGCGACATAGCGAAAGAGATTTATACCAGCCTTCGACCTCGGCTCACCGGAGAGGTAGCCAGCGAATTGGGAAAGCATGCTACCGAGAATCCCGAGGCCTATCAAGCGTATCTACAAGGGTTGTTCTACTGGAACAAGTGGACCGAAGACGGATTCAAGAAAGCGGGTGATTATTTCACGCAGGCGGTCACAATGGATCCCAATTTCGCCCTGGCTCACGCCGGCCTGGCGGATACGTACACGTTTCTCGGCGACTCGGGATATGTAGCACCACGTGAAGTATGGCAAAAGGCAAAGTCCGCAGCCGTCGAGGCAGTGAAGATGGACGACTCATTGCCGGAGGCACATATCTCGCTGGCTTTGGTGCGAGAGAACTACGACTGGGATTGGGCGGGAGCAGAAACGGAGTTCCGGCGCGCCATACAGCTGAATCCCAATTCGGCGACGGCGCACCACTGGTATGGGGATTGCTTGATGAAGTTGGGGCGCTTCGAAGAGGCACGCCAGGAGCTAAAAAAGGCGCAGGAACTTGATCCCTTGTCTCTGCTGATTAACACTAGCGTCGGCCGCCAATTGTATTTTGCCCGCCAGTACACAAGCGCAATCGAGCAATTCCAGAAGACTCTGCAGATGGACCAGAACTTCGTACCTGCTCAACACGCGATTGAGGCCGCTTACGAACAGAACGGAATGTACAAAGATGCTGTCGCTCAAAGACAAAAGGTACTGACGCTATCCGGCAACCCGGACTTGGCGGCGGCGATTGGGGCCGACTATGCGCGGTCGGGGTATCCCGGGGTTATGCAAAGTTGGCTGGAAGGGTTAAAGGAGGTTTCCAAGCGCGGATACGTGTCCGGTTACAATATTGCGCAGATCTATGCGCAGCTGGGTGAAAAAACGCAGGCCCTGGTATGGCTCGACCAAGCTTTCAATCAACGAGACAGCAAGCTGACTTATGTAAAGGTCGAACCGGCCTTTGACCAGCTCCGGACCGATCCGCAGTTCCAGCAGTTGGTGCAGCGCCTGGGCATGCCTCAATCGCAATAACTCCGCAGCCAACCGCGTTAAATGTAATCAGCGCAACGGATATCCGGCTTCTCCAGGCAGTTTCCCATCTACCCGAAGAACCTTTGCTCCCGGACGAACTTCGCGCGCGTCAATGAAGGCGATAGCGCCGGCAATTGCGCTGACTAGTTCGTTAGCCATGTCATTCGAATAGACCACTTTGGGTGCCGAAGCTGACTCGGCCCGAAAAATCTTCGCAATCCAGTACTGTTTGAACTGCGATTCCGACATCTGGTAGATAGTTTTGAGCACTACGTCGCGCTCACGCGCCACCGGAGCGCGAATCAGCAGAACCACCGGAACATTCGTGCTCCAGTACTGGCGGTCACCCAGGAAAACCTTACGGACGTCCGCCAGACTGAGGTTACTGATCGGGGTATCGGGGTGTACGACTACCGCGATGTCTACATCGTGAGGCTTCTGGGCAAACGCGGCGCCACATACTGCCGCCAGCAGCGAAACAGCAACGATCTTTTGTTTTGCTGTCATAGTCTGCCTCAGAAGGTGAACGCGGTTTGGAAGAATGCCGCGTTGCTTCGTGGCTCACCGACTCCGACCCGGCTGCTGCGATACTCCCCTTTAAACGCCGCGTAGTTGGTTATGTCGTAACGCACTCCGACGGTTGAGCCTACAAGATCCGAAACCACCGAGAACAGCGGATCGCTTTCCGGCTTGTGAATATACTCGAAACGATAATAGGGCTTCCATTTGTTTTCCTGCCAGGGAAAGCGGTAGGCAAGCTGGACGTAAAAAGCCTGGCTGTTGAAGGTGCGACCGGTCAGCACATCGCGATGGTGTACATCCGCAAACTCAGAAAGGAATTCGGGATGTTCCTTGGTCCAGACCACGTGGGCCGAGGCGATGGTTTCATCGAAATTCTGCCCTGCTTTCGGGGTCAGCTTGTCGCGATAGACAGATGCACCGAACTGCAGTCCGTAGAAGCGTGCGGGCCGCGCGAAAACGGTAGCGACCCAGGCGCGATTGTCGTTAATGTCGCCATTGTCGCCAGCCTTACTCAGAATGGAAGACCGGCCGTTTCCGATACCGACGTTGTAGCCGAGTCCAAGACCGCCGGATGGGATATTGCCCTCGGCGGACAACCCGACAAAATGCACGGGGATGAAGGTTCCGCCGAACTGCACCATTTGAGGACGGCTGATAGTGGTCTGAAGCCAAGCTCCATGGTGGAAGGCCGTGTTCCAATAACCAATGGGTGTGTGGTATTTACCGAAAGAAATTTTAAAGTAATCATTGTAATCGTAACGAATAATACTGCGCTCGACTTGCACATCATAATTGGAGGGTTGCGCCGTAAAGCTCACTTCTCCGAAGTAAGTCACTTTACGCGATAAAGGGGACGCGAAATGCAATACAAACTGCCCTAGATTGAAACCGCTAATTGAGCCTTTCTGGTCGCTGGCAGAAAAATCCACATCACCGAAGCCCCGGATTTGCAGAGAAGGATAATGCTCCTCCGTCTCGCGCGCCACGGCGATACTGGCGTGCTCATGGCCGCCTGGCGAAACGGGTGGAGGCACTTGGGCCGCCGGTTCGGTTGTCGTTGGGGCAGTCTGGCCCACCGTGGCAGTCGGCTGCGGGACGGCAGGTGATTGCAAAGATGCCTCTCTCGCATTTTCACGAGCCTCGAGGTCGCTGATGCGCTTCTCCAAGTGTTGAATGCGCTGGAGCAAAACCTGAACGTTAGAATCCTCATTAGCCGCTGTGGCAGGCGAAGTTGAGGTGGTCGCCTGCGCAAATAGCATGCCGCCAAGGCCAAGCACGATGATCGAAAGCAAGGGAGAGCGCATCTTGGATCTCCTGTGTTAAATAACTCATGTTGCAGAGCGAACGAATTGTATATTTCATGATCGACAAAGCAAAACACTAATGGTTCTCTTTTGTGACTGGCTTGAGCAAATTCAGGGAGCTTGAAGTTTTAAAGAAAGGGCGATACATTCCCTTCGGCACCACAAGCGGACGCTCTCGGGCGAAATAATGAGTACGCCTAAACCGGCAAACGAAAGTCTGAGGCTTGAGACGCTTCGAGGCTATGAGATTCTCGACAGCGCACCGGAAGCCGCTTTCGACGATCTGACATTACTGGCTTCCTACGTGTGCCAGACACCGATCGCTTTGATCAGCCTGATCGATGCGGACCGGCAATGGTTCAAATCAAAAATAGGTGTATCCGTCAGCGAGACCTCCCGCGATATCGCGTTTTGCGCATCTGCCATCCTGCAGCCCGATATCTTCATCGTGCCCGACGCCACTCAGGATCAAAGGTTTGCCCACAATCCCTTGGTCATTACTGATCCAAAGATCCGGTTTTATGCCGGGTCAACGTTGACGGCAAATGGTCATGCATTAGGCACATTGTGCGTGCTCGATCAGATCCCAAGGGAACTCAACGCGGAACAACAGGAGGCCCTCAGAGCTCTCAGCCGCCAAGTGCTGGCACAACTCGAACTCCGGCGTAACCTCAAAAGACTGGAGCAAGCATTAGCCGCCCGCGGTCGGGCTGAAGCCGAGAGGCAGCGCACCCTCGACGAACTCAAAGCGGCATTGGCCAATATCCACACGTTAGAGGGGTTGCTACCGATATGCTTGTCGTGCAAGAAAATACAAGATCAAAGAGGTCAGTGGCAACCCTTTGAGTACTACGTCAGAGCACATTCAGAAGCGAAAGTCATGCATAAGATTTGTCCCGATTGTTCGAAGGCGATCTCGGCTTGAGAAGCCAGCTCTTGTCGGTTCAGAGCCTCGCATCAAATGCAAAGCAACACATGAAGAATAATCCTGTCCGTCATGTCACGCGGAACCCGCATGCGCCGCAGCAAGTCTTGTTCGGCCTGACTGAGCTTCGCCGCAACATGCGGCTCGACAGCTTTAGATCTCGGTGTAGCCCTCTGTACTTTCTTCTTTGGCATGCTTGAGCGCACTGCTCAGGGGGCAGTGTACCCGCCTGTCGCCCTGAATCGCAAAACCGGAAAAAAAGCAGAGCACAAATTGTAGTTTCAAGGGTTGGGAGATTACACTTTCTGCCCAGAACACATTAAGGAGGAACTATGGCAACCGCAAGAATTCCCCAGCCGAGTGCCGACGATCCGGTGATAACCGATCCTCGGCACTACAAAGTTGAATTCGAGAATGACCGCGTTCGCGTGATTCGTATCAAATATGGGCCAGGCGAAAAATCAGTAATGCACAGCCACCCCGAATCTGTGACCGTTTTTCTGAGCGACGCACAAGCCAAATTCACCTACCCGGACGGGCGGAGCGAAGACATCCAGGCAAGCGCTGGATCGGTGCAGCATATGGACGCCTTCAGCCATTTGCCGGAGAGTCTCAGCAGCAAGCCCTTTGAAGTCATCCAAATCGAGTTGAAGTAGCGAAAGGAACTTAAAGGAGCGGGATTTCAACCCGCTCCTCTTTTATAGTTTTGAGAGCCTTGCCTCACCTCGTCATGCAAATCGCCGTACGTGTAGCATCCGTGATACCCAAATTGCCATTATGTCAACCGTTGAAGTTCAGCTTTATTTTTTGTCGCTCTTCGCCATCGTTCGCGAAGTCTTGTAGGGCTCCTTATCAGCTGGAAAATTTGTGCTCAAGTATTCGATCAAGGCGTCTCGATCGCCGGGCTCGACTAGTGCACCCCACTTGATCATCTTGTCGACTTCCTTAGTCCACGCGGCTTTACCCAACCTCTGCTGCACAATAATGGTTGCATCGTGGCATTCCAAACACGCGGTCTTCACTTTTGACTGCAGCGGGCCCGGCGGCAGAACTGCGGATTGCCCGTATAGGAGCGGGATGAATGTGACGTACAGGAACGTAGCTAACCAAAGACTATGCCTGGACATTGATCTGCACCCTGTCGATGACGTTGATTAGATATCCGCTCGGGTTCCACTCCACCGAATCGGGCTGTATGCGGCCTTTGCTATCGCTAGCGCGGCAACTGATCACGTATGGACCCGGCTTAGCGGCACTCCAGGAGTGACTCCAAAGACGCCACGCATAGTGCGATTGCTCTTTACCGAGCTGCGTGGCTTGCCAGGTTTTGCCCGCGTCGGTTGAGACCTCCACTTTCGCGATATCCGCTTCCCCCGCCCAGGCAACGCCTCGTATCACGATGCGAGACTTCACGCTGGCGCCGTCACGAGGGCTGGTTATCATTGACTTGACGTTCAAGGCAGTCGCTGGATGCGTATCCTCCACTTTCACCGCCTCGCCTGCTTTGACCGCCGAATTCGGCAGGCGGTATCCGGGGCTCATGAAGTTGCCTTCAAATTCTTTATCCAGCACTTTGATCTCACTCAGCCACTTGCAAGAGGCGGCGCCGATCCATCCCGGCACCAGCGCACGCGCCGGCAATCCATGATGCTTGGTCAATGGCGAGTCATTCATCCGCAACGCGACAAGGGTCTCTCCATCGCTGGCTTTCTCCATTGGGATACTGCGGATAAACGGTGGCACTTTCCCCGGCACTTCATCCAGCCCGCGAAACATGACGTGCCTTCCGGTTGCTTTCACTCCGGCGCGCTGCAATACGTCACGTAAACGCGGGCCGCTGAAACGTGCAGTCCCAATCGCGCCTTTCTCCCACTGCACTCCTGGCACATGCGGAAGCGCGAAAGCACGGCCGTTCCCCGCACATTCCAGGGTGTTGATGACCGTGTGCTGCTCCATTTTGGTTAACTCCGCAAGCGTCAAAGTCAGTGATCTCTCCACTTCACCGCTTACCGTTAACCGCCACTCGTGTGCATCAAGCGCACTCGGCTCGTGCATGTGATTGCGCACAAAAAAGTGTTTTACGGGAGTGATGAAGGAGTTTGCGTATTCGACCGGCATTTCTAAATCAAGAAAGCGGAGCGACCGGACGATCATCCCGTCTTTGCCCGGAATCGCGAAATCGCTGCCGGCTCTAAGGCTTAGCAGAGGACGAGCTAATACCATGC
>Ga0310810_10000365_pt1 | contig 47167 bp, 46 predicted proteins | sample NCmetagenome_FD_207641 | JGI IMG/M metagenome (GOLD analysis project Ga0310810, IMG submission 207641) | Soil microbial communities from experimental microcosm in Duke University, North Carolina, United States - NC | ecosystem: Engineered > Artificial ecosystem > Soil microcosm > Unclassified ...
CCGAGCTCGAGCCCGTACGCCATCTGGGCCTCCGTCAATCCGATCCTGACGCTGATCTCGATGGGGCTCGGCTATCTCGGCGGCATGATCGACGCGGCCGCGAAGCCGGGCTGCACGGTCGTGATGGCCGCCGCGGTCACCGACGCGTGGGACCGCGTGCACCATCCTTCGTATCCGGACGTGTGGGAGCGCGTGCTGCCCAGCACGCGCGATCCGTACGAGATCACCGCGCGCTTCGAGCACGAGTTCGCGCACCACGAGGCGCACATCGACGCGTACCGGCATCGCTTCGCGTTCCACCCGATCCACGGCATTCTCGCGACGCATCCGCTCAAGCGGCTGTCGCGTGTCGGGCGGGTGATCGTCGCGGGGGCCCGGGATACAGACGTGCCGCGGCACCTGGGGTGGGACGTCGCGCCGACGGTGGAAGACGCCGTCGCGCGCGCGCAGGCGATCCACGGACGGAACGCGACGATCGGTGTCGTCGAGCAGCCGACGATGCCAAGTAATCCGGACGGCGCGACCGGCAAGGAGGCGACGCGATGCTGACGGGAAAGACGGCGATCGTGACCGGTGGTGCGCGGGGTATCGGCGCGGGCATCGCGCGGGTACTCGCCTCGCAGGGCGCGCGCGTGGCGGTGCTGGACCTCGATGGTGCCGAGGCAGAGAAAACGGCGTTGGCGCTGCCGACACCGGGCCTGGCGGTGGGTTGTGACGTGGCCGTCGAGGCCGAGACCGTGAAGGCGCTGCGCGCCGTGGTCGACACGTTCGGCGGGCTCGATATCGTCGTCAACAACGCCGGCGTGGGACGCGGCGCCAGCGATCCCAACGTTCCGCGAGCCGCGCCGGGCAGTCTCGGCAGCGGTGCGCTATCGGCAGCGCAGTGGGACGAGTATCTGTCCCAGAATCTCAGGACCACGTTCGTGACGACGAGCGCGGCGTTCGGCTATCTGAAAGCGCGTGGCGGCGGAGCGATCGTCAACATCGCCTCGATCGCCGGATTGGTCGCGTCGCCCAGGCTGCCGGCCTACGCGGCGGCCAAAGCCGGCGTCATTTCGCTCACCAAGACGCTGGCGCTCGAGTACGCGCCGCATGACATCCGCGTGAACGCGATCTGTCCCGGCTTTCTCTGGACGCGCGCCTGGGAAGGGCTGGCCGGCGCGCTCAAGCTCAGCGTGCCGGAGTACGCGGCGCTCGACGCCCGCGGCGTGTTCTTGGAGGTCGTCAAGCGCGGCGTGCCACTGGGACGCGAGCAGACGTCCGAGGACATCGGCCACCTCGCGGCATTCCTCGCGAGCGATGCGGCCCGGAACATCACCGGACAGTGGATCGCGGTGGACGGCGGCATCACGCTGCGCCAGGCGACGGGCTAGACGCCGAGGTAGTACTTCTTCACCAGCTCGTTCTCCCGCAGCTCGTTCGTGCTCCGCCCCTCGAACTCGATCTTGCCGTGCACGATGATGTAGCCGCGGTCGGCGATCTTGGTGGCCTGGTTGAAGTTCTGCTCGGCCATCAACACCGTGAGCTGCCGGCGCTCCTTGAGCTCGCGGATCTTCGCGATCACGCGGGACACCAGAATCGGCGCCAGCCCCACCGACGGCTCGTCGATCAACAGGATCCGCGGCGACGACATGAGCGCGCGCGCGATCGCGAGCATCTGCTGCTCTCCCCCGCTCATGCTGCCCGCGAGCTGCCCGCGCCGGCCGCGCAACACCGGGAACGCCTCGTAGGCGAACGCCAGATTGCGCTCGATGTCGGCACGCGCGGCCTTGCGGTAGGCGCCGAGCAGCAGATTTTCTTCGACGGTGAGCTTCGGGAACAACCGGCGTCCCTCGGGCACCAGCGCGATGCCGAGCCCGACGATCTCTTCGGTGGAGCGGCGCGTGAGATCGACGCGCGTGCCGTCGGTCTCGAGGAACACCTCGCCCGCCTCGGGCCTGACCATGCCCATGAGGCATTTGATCAGCGTGCTCTTGCCGTTGCCATTGGTGCCGAGCAGCGCGACCGTCTCGCCTTCGCGCACTTCGATCGACACGCCATGCAGCACGCGGACCGCGCCGTAGCCGGCGTCGACGTCACGGACGACGATCCTACTCGCCAAGGTAGGCCTTCTCCACGGCGGGGTTGCGGACGACCTCGTCCGGCGTGCCCTCGGCGATGCGCTCGCCCGCGTCGAGCACGACGATGCGCTGGGAGAAGCGCATCACGGCTCGCATGATGTGCTCGATCATGATGATCGTGATGCCCTGGGCGTTGAGGCGAAGCAGGATGGCGAGGATGTCGTCGACCTCGGCGCTCGACAGGCCGGCCATCGCCTCGTCCGAGATCAGGAGCTTCGGCCGGGCCGCCATCGCGCGGGCGAGCTCGAGCTTGCGCATCTCGATCTGCGTGAGCCCGGCCGGCCGCAGATGCGCCTTGGCGGCGAGGCCGATCGCCTCGAGGATCTCCATCGCGTCCACGCCGTCGGCGCCGCGGCCGTGGGCGGCGTTCTCGAGCGGAATGCCGAGGTTCTCGAGCACCGTCATGCTGCTGAAGGGCTTGGGGATCTGAAAGCTGCGTACGATGCCGAGCCGGGTCCGCCGGTGCGCTGGCATCGATGTGATGTCTCGCCCGTCGAAGACGATGCGTCCGCCGTCGATCCGCAGCGCACCCGATACGCAGTTGATGAGTGTCGTCTTGCCCGAGCCGTTGGGTCCGATGAGGCCGAAGCGCTCGCCGGGTTTGACCGCGATGGAGACCTGGTTGAGCGCGAGAAAGCCGCCGAAGCGCTTGGTGACGCCCTCGACCGCGAGCAGCGCGTCGGCCATCGCTCAGCGCCCTCGCAGCCGACGGATCAGGCCGAGAATCCCTTCGGGTGCCACGACGACGAAGCCGACCAGCACGACGCCGACGATCAGGAGGCTCAGCTCCGAGGAAATCGTCACCGTGGCGAGCTGCTGCGCGGAGCCGAGCAAGACGGCGCCGATGACCGGCCCGATCCAGCTCGTCGTCCCGCCGATCATCGGCATGGCGAGGGCGTTCACCGCATAGTCGAGCGCGAAGGCAGAATTGGGCTCGATGAACGTCACGTAGTACGGGAACGGCGCGCCGGCGAGGCCGAGCAGAAACCCGCTGACCGTCGTGGCGAACAGCTTCAGCCGTAGCGTCGGCACGCCCATGCATTCCGCCGCCTCTTCGTTGTCGCGCAGGGCAGACAGCCCGCGGCCGATCCAGGAACGCTCGATGAAGCGCGCGACCAGGACCGCGAAGACCGCGAGCGCGACCATGATCGTGAAGAGGAACACGACGTAGTTGCCGAACGGCGGCCCGCTCGGACGAATGACGCTGAGGCCGCGGGAGCCCCCCACGTATTCCCAGTTCACCATCACCGTTTGCAGGACGACGGAGAGCGCGAGCGTCGCGATGGAGAAGAAGACGCCCCTGAGCCGCAGCGTGAGATACCCGATGCCGAGCCCCAAGAGTCCGGCCACCAGCCCGCCCGCGAGCATCAGCACGGGCAGAGGCGGCTTGACCGACCGGATCAGGAACACGGCCGTGTACGCGCCGAGCGCGAAGAAGGCCGGCGTGCCGAAATTCACGTAGCCGGCGTACCCGCCGAGGATGTTCCACGCGGTGGCGATGACGATGTATTGAAGTATTACGTAGCCGGCGAAGTACAGGTACGGGTTGGCGCGCAGCGAGGCGATCGCGATGCCCACAACGACGACGGCGACGCCGATCAGGAGCGGCCAGCCCGCGCGCCGCATCACCGTCCGAACAACCCCGCCGGCCTCACGGCGAGAACGAGCAGCAGGATGCCGAAGGAGACGGCGGGCGCCCACGACGGGCCGAAGAACGTCGCCATGAGGCTCTCGATGACACCGAGGATGACGCCCGCGGCAAGCGTGCCGCCGATGCTGCCCATGCCGCCGAGGACGGTGATCGCGAACATGCGGCCGATGTAGTCCCGATCGGTGGAGGGCACGACGGGCGTGATCGTGATGAGCAGCGCGCCCGCGAGGCTGGCCGCCGCGATGCCGATACCGAACGCGATCGTCTTGATCTGCACAGGATTCGCGCCCATCAGACGCAGCGCGCCCTGGTCCTGCGACACCGCCATGATGGCCCGTCCGTAGAACGTGCGGCTCAGGAAGAGGTACAGCGTCGCCGTCATGGCGATCCCCATGACGCACGGGATGAGATAGCGGAACGCGATGCCGACGCCGGCGATCTCGATCGACCGGCCGATGTACTCCGCCTGCACCAGCCGATAGTCGACGCCGAACTTCAGGCTGAGGCTCACTTCGAGAATGAAGAGGATGCCGAAGAAGAACACGAGGCCACGCAGCCCCTCGTCGCCCCGTCGCTCGAAGCTGCCATAGTAAACGCGATAGACGACGGCACCGATGAGATAGAAGACCGGGGTCAGGAGGACCCCGGTCACGATCGGGTCGATGCCCCACACTTCGTTCAGCACGAACGACATGTACGCGCCGAGCACGAGAAAGGCGGGCTGGGCGATGTTGGCGATGTCGAGCAGACCGAAGACCAGTCCGATCCCCAGGCTCACCGCGGCATAGAAGCCTCCGAGCAGCAGTCCCGCGACCACCGCATTGGCCAGCAGGTCCCAGGAGAACACGCGCCTATTTGCGTGCCGCCGCGTACGGGTAGATCAGGTTCCCGGACTTGTATTGATCGGGGTAGATGATCACCTGCCGCCCGGGATGCTTGAACTGTTCGATGTCATTGCCCTTGATCCCCTGAAACTGGATGAGGATCATGCGGCCCTTCTCCCACTCGCCGTCCGAGCCGAACTTCACCTTGCCGACGATGGTGTCGAACTCGTTGGCGTGGATGTAGTCGGCGAGCTTGGCCTGATCGAGACCCTTCGTTGCCTCGATCGCCTTGGCGAGGACCTGCATGTTCGCGTACGCCCACGGCGGAAGGTAGTAGCCGAGCGGATCGACACCGGCCTTCGCCGCCGCCGGCTGGTACTTCTGCAAGAACGCGTCGATTCCGGGGAACTTCATCGTCGGCTCGGGAACCCAGAAGCCGTAGTCGACGATGCCGTTGAGCTTGGGACCGAGCTTGGTCAGCAGCGACGTGAAGTGCAGGCCGACCATTCCGCCTCCGAACAGCTTGGGCTCGAGCCCGACTTCCTGCGCGGCGAGAATCATGCCCGTCGAGCCCGGCGGATACGAGGCGATGAACACGACGTCCGGATTCGTGGCCTTGATCGCGCGCGCGATCGGCGTGTAGTCGACGGTGTTCGGCGGATACGTCTTGTCATACACGGTTTGGAAGCCGAGCCGCTTGACGTGCTCGCGCGCGCCGACCAGCGCATTCTGCGGAAACTCGGCGTCGTCGCCGACGAGCGCGACGTTCTTGGGCTTCGGGTTCTGCCGCGCCGCGGCCTCGAAGAACGCGTCGGAGAACGACAGCGCGGACTGCGGGCCGCCGGGGGAGATCTGGAAGTAACGCGAGTACTTGTACTTCTCGTTGTTGTTGAGGCCGAACAGGCCCATGAACAGGAGCTTGCGCTCCATGATGAGCGGCATCGCTGGCGCGATGAGGTTGGTGCCGTAGCCCGAGACCACCAGGTCGACCTTGTCGACGTCGAGGAGCTTCGTGTAGATGCCGGGAATGGTCGACGGGTTCGTCTGGTCGTCGTAGTAGATCAGCTCCACGGGCCGGCCCAGCAGCCCGCCCGCCTTGTTCACGTCGTCCTTCCAGATCTGCATGGCCAGGAGCGCGCCCTGACCGTTGCCGGCGAGGCCGCCGGTCAATGCCATGCCGAATCCGATCTTGATGGGGTTGGCCGCGCGCGCAACGGGCACTAACGCGATGGCGGCCACGAGCACGAGGATCGCGGCACCGAGTCCGACAACAGCGCGAGTACGGTTCATGAAGGACCCTCCGTGGCGACGTATATTACACGCCTATCACACGCCTGGAGGCGGTCATGGCACACGCGCGAGGCATCAAGCCGGTCGGGTATTTCGACTGCCCGGGGGGCGGACAGGTCGTGGTCAGCGGGCGCACCGCGTACGTCGCGCACATGAAGGCGCCTCACGGCACGACGATCGTCGACGTGAGCGACCCCGCCAACCCGCGCAAGCTCGCCGAGGTGACGATCCCGCCCGACGTGCACTCACACAAAGTGCGCGTGGTGAATGACGTGATGCTCGCCAACCGCGAGGCGGCGCCGCGCACGACACCCGGGCCCGGCATGCGGGGCGGGCTCGCGATCTTCGACGTTTCACGCCCCGACCGGCCGCGGGAGATCGCGTTCTGGGAATGCAAGGGCGTGCACCGCTTCACGTTCGACGGCCGCTACGCCTATCTCTCCCCGGATCTCGAAGGCTATCGGGGCAACATCGTCGGCATCCTCGACCTGGCCGATCCCGCACATCCCCAAGAGGTCGCGCGCTGGTGGATGCCCGGCCAGTGGACCGCCGGGGGCGAGACGCCGACGTGGGAAGGCCGCGCGCATCGGTGCCATCACCCCATCCGGCTCGGCAATCGACTCTACGTCTCCTACTGGCACGGCGGCTTCGTGATCCTCGACATCGAGGACCTGGGCAAGCCGAAATTCATCGCGGGGCTCGACTGGAGTCCGCCGTTCAGCACGCCGACGCACACCGCGCTGCCGATCCCCTTCCCGGTCGCGGGCCGTCGCATCCTGCTGGTCGCCGACGAGGACGTGATGCGCATCCCGCCGGGAACGCCCGCGTTCCTGTGGCTCGTCGACATCTCGGAGGAGACGCGGCCGATGCCGTTCGCGTCGTTCCAGGTGGACGGCATCGACGGCGCGCCGCAGCCCGAGTTCACCGCCTGCCACCAGCCATGTGAGGAGGTGCGCGGCACGGAGATTCCCGTCGCGTGGTTCGCGCACGGGCTCCGCGTCGTCGACATCGCGCGACCGCATGCGCCGCGCGAGGTCGCCTCGTTCTTGCCGGACCCCGTCGGCGGCGGGCGCGTCTGCAGCAACGACGTCTGCTACGACGAGCGCGGCCTCATCTATCTGATCGACCGCGACCGCGGCCTGCACATCGTCGAGCGGACATAGGAGGGTCAGGCGGTGAAGTCGACCATGAACTGAAGCACGTGCCCGTCGTGTGTGCGCACGATCGCGACGAGACCGTTGCGCGAATCCTCGCGGCGGTGTTCACAGCTAGTTCAGCCGCACGATCGTCGCATCCACGATGTCGAGCGCTTCACTGTCTGGGCGGCACGGTTCGGTCAGTCGGTATCGTCACTTGGCCGGGACGATGTCGCCACGCACGTTTGTAAGCACGATGACCGCCTCATACGGGGTAGCGTCAAGGATGAACGACAGCTTTCGCTTAGGCGGATGGCTCGTGAGCACGATCGGGATGTACTTCACGTCGCGGGCATCGAACGTCGTCTGCAACCAGCGAGGCACTCCGGCGTCGGAATGGTGGAGAACGTCCTGCAGTATCCTTTGGATCTTTTCGTAGTGAACTGGATTCGAGCTCTGAAGCGCTTCCAGCACGCCGGGTTCATTGAGGTCTACGACGCGCTGGGAGGACTCTCCCACCGAGACGAGCGACGCCGAAGCCCACAAAGCAAGCAGCACCGCCACCGTTCGGAACATCCGCGTCCTCCTTCCGTCGTCACGCGAGGCGCGGCCGGCGCTCCCTCCACGGCTGCGCGCTCTCGAGCTGCGAGGCCAGACGAAATAGCCGCGCCTCGTCGCCGAAGCGCGCGACGAACTGCACGCCGAGCGGCAGCCCGCTCTTCGACATCGCGAGCGGCACCGACATGGCGGGGTGCCCGGACGAATTGAAGAGCGCGGTGAAGCTGACCGAAGCGACGGCGGCCGCGTCGAATGCCGCCAAGTCCGGATTCGAGAGGCTGATCACGCCGAGCGGGTGCGGCGGTTTGGCCATCGTCGGCGTGATGAGGATGTCGTAGCGCTCGAGGAACCGCGCGACGGCGCGCCCGGTGCGATGCACCGTGTGGATCGCGCGCGCGTAGTCGGCCGCGGAGTAGCCACGTGCCTCCTGCACGCGTGACCACGTAATCGGCTCGATGTCGTCCTCGCGCAGCGGACGACCCAGCGCCGCCGCGCGACTGTCGAGCGCGAACGTGAGGCTGGCGACGACGATGATACGCCTCGCCGCAGCCCAGACCGCCTCGTCGATCTGCGGGCGCGCTTCCTCTATATGGTGGCCGAGGCTCGCACACAGGTTGGCGGCCCCGCGCGCCGCGTCCGCGCATTCCGGATCCACCGGGCCCTCGATCCAGGGCGTGGTCGTCAGAGCGATACGCAGCGGGCCAGGATCCCGCCCGACTTCCTGCAGGAACGGCCGCGGCGGCGGCGGTGCCCAGTACGGATCGCCGACGTCCGGACCGGACGTCGCGTCCAGCAGCGCGGCGCTGTCGCGGACGCTCCACGTGACGGCGTGGCCGACGGAGGCGCCGCTCCAGCCCTCCCCCGCGTCGGGGCCCATCGGATTGCGCGCGCGTGTGGGCTTGAGCCCGAACAGTCCGCACGCGGAGGCCGGAATGCGGATGGAGCCGCCGCCGTCGGTCGCGTGCGCCATCGGCAGCATGCCGGCGGCGACGGCCGCCGCGGCGCCGCCGCTCGAGCCGCCCGCGCTGTGCTGTCGGCTCCACGGATTGCGTGTGGGACCGAACAGACGCGGCTCGGTCGACGGCGCGATGCCCATCTCCGGCGTGTTCGACTTGCCCGCGATGACGAGGCCGGCGCGCTTCATGCGCGCGACGATCTCGCTGTCGTGATCCGGGACGTTGTCCGCGAACAGCCTGCTGCCGAACGTGGTGACCACGCCGGTGTAGAGCGCGCCGAGATCCTTCAACAGGTAGGGCACCCCCTTGAAAGGCCCGTCGGGCAGCCCGGCGCGGATCGCCGCGCGCGCGTGGTCGTCCATGCGCGTGACGACGGCGTTGATGGCGGGATTGCGCGCGTCGATGCGCTCGAGCGTCGCGGCCAGTACTTCGTCGGCCGTGACTTCCTTCGTCCTGATGAGCTCGGCCAGGCCGAGGCCGTCGTACCGCTCGAACTCCTCGGCGAGCCGGCTCACGCCGAAACCTTGGCCGCGCCGAACACGGGATTGTCGGTCGTGTCGACCAGCGCCTCCGGGCCTTCGGTCGGCAGGCGCTCGGAATAGTTCTGGGCGCCGTCGATGTCGTTGCCCCATACCTCGCGCGGCAGCTCGTAGAGCACCTCGATGCCGTGGCCGTCCGGGTCCTGGACGTACACGCTGTGTGTCATGCCATGGTTCACGCGCCGAAGGAACGTGACGCCCTGCTTCTGCAGAAACTCGATCTGCTTGAGCCACGACTCGCGGTCGGGATATGCGATCGCGATGTGATTCAAACCCACGCGGCGCGGCTGCATCGTCCACGCGTCCGCCGGCCCGCTGTCGGGCGGCGCCTCGGCGAGCGCCAGATCGTGGTGCGTGACGTCGCCGTCCTCGGAGACGCCGCTGTAGAAGCGCATCTTGAACGGCCGATTTTTCAGCTCGGCGACCTGACGAAAGCCGATGATTTCGGTCCAGAAGCGGTGCGACACCTCGAGGTTGCGCACGTTGAGCACGACGTGGTTGACCCCGCGCGGCGTGACGGCCCGGTCGCTCATGAGTATCTCCTTCGCTGGATTGCGTGATCGCGATGGTCGCGCCGCACCGCCCGGACGTCAAGCACGCGACGCAATGACGCGACGTTATACTCCGCCCCGAGGAGACATGCCCATGGCCATGACGACCCCCCGGCTCGACGTGCAGCCGCTGACCGGCGCGCTCGGCGCGGAGATCGCCGGCGTCGACCTCGGCGCCGACCTCGACGATGCGACCGTGAAGGAGATCCGCCAGGCCCTACTCGACCACTGCGTGATCTTCTTTCGCGACCAGGACTTCGACGCCGAGCAGCACAAGCGCCTCGCCCGGCGGTTCGGCGAGATCTTCGTGCACCCGAACTACGCCGGTCTGCAGGACGACAACGAGATCGTGATGATCCGGCGCGAGCCCGGCGACACACGTGTGGTGGGCGAGGACTGGCACACCGACACGACGATGATGCCAAAGCCCCCGATGGGCGCCATTCTGTACGCGATCGAGGTCCCGCCCTACGGCGGCGACACGCTGTTCGCCAACCAGTACCTCGCCTACGAGACACTGTCCGACGGCATGAAGCGGCTCATCGGCGGCCTCCGCGCCACTCACAGCGACCGGCTCGTGGCCGGCCCGCAATCGAGGGCCAGCGTCGGCCGCACGACAAAGGCACGCCACGACGACACCTGGCGCGAGACGGTGAGCACGCACCCGATCGTGACGACGCATCCCGAGACCGGCCGTCCGGTGCTCTTTGTCAACGTCTCCTACACCGTCGGTATCGAAGGCATGACCGACGAGGAGAGCCGGCCGCTGCTGCACTTCCTCATGGAGCACGGCAATCGCCCGGAGTTCACGTGCCGCTTTCGGTGGACCAAGGGCGCGGTGGCGTTCTGGGACAACCGCTGCGTCAAGCACCTGGCCGTCAACGACGCGGGGCCGTTCCGCCGCCTCATGCGCCGGGTGCAGATCGCGTGACCGCGACCGCACCGCGCCGGCTGTCGATGATCCGGAGCTTTCAGCTCGCGGATTTTTTGACGCTCGGCAATGCCGCGTGCGGCGTACTCGCGATCTTCGCCGTCATGAGCTATCTCGAGACGCGCGCCACCGGGCGCCTGGTCGTGGCGGCCGCGCTCATCCCGCTCGCGCTCGTGCTCGACGTCCTGGATGGCCGCGTCGCCCGAGCCCGACACGAGCATTCGGCCATGGGGCGCGAGCTCGACTCGCTGGCCGACGTCATCTCGTTCGGGGTGGCGCCGGCGACGATCGCATATGGCGCCGGCATGGATGGGCTCTGGGACGTCGTGATCCTGGTCTACTTCGTCTGCTGCGGTGTGAGCCGCCTCGCGCGGTTCAACATCACCGCGGACACGCTCGCGGCCGGCGGCGCCAAGGTGCGCTACTTCGAGGGCACGCCGATTCCGACCAGCGTCGTGCTGGTCGCGCTCGTAGTCCTCGCGGCGTGGGCGGGCCGCCTCGGTGGGCAGCTGCCGCTCGGCGCCGTGCGCATCGGCCCGGGCGCGCTGCACCCGTTCGCGCTGCTGTGGGCGGTCTCGGGCTCGCTGATGATCAGCAAGACGCTCCGGATCCCGAAGCTCTGAATGCGCGCGCGGGCGTCGTTAGAAGCGGTACGACACGCCGAGCAGCACGTGGTGCGTGTTGAAGTTGGTGTCGGCCGAGGTCTCGCCGCCGAACACCTTGACCTTCCACGAGGGCTCCACGTGGGTGAACCGGTACTCGGTGAACGCGGCCCAGTTCGGCGTGAACAGGTACGACAGCCCGAGACGCAGGTCGAGGCCGAAGTCGTTGCTCGTCTCGTCGACGTCGTGGAATCCGATGCTCCCACTCGCGTTGGAGATGAAGACGCCACCGCCGAGACCCGCGTAGGGCTGGACGCGGCCGAGGGGGAACTCCTCGTCTTTCAGCAGGCTGTAGCGGACCATCGCGAGAAACGTGATCGGGATGGTCTGCACGTCGGTGGTCGGGCGGAAGTACGACACGTCGAGCGCGAAGCCGAGCCAGGACAGATCGAAGTCGGTGAGCCACAACCCTCCACGCAGACCGAACTCCGGCGAGCTGCGCCCGCTGATGTGCTCTGTTTGCTCCTGGTTGAAGAGCGTGAAGGTCAGGTTGTCGTTCTGGGTGACGGCCGGCCCCAGGTACGCATCGAGGAACCATTCGGCCGAGGCGGGTGCGGCACACAGCAGCACAGCCAGCATGACCGAGAGCGGCACGGACAGGCGTCGCATGGACGCCTTATACCACATGGTTGAGCCCGCGACGATTTCTCCGGGACGCCGGTGGGCCGTCACGCTTTCGGTGATGATGGTCACGGTCATGCAGGTCCTCGACACCAGCGTGACCAACGTGGCCCTGCCCCACATGCAGGGCTCGATGTCCGCCGGCATCGAGGAGATGTCCTGGGTCGTCACTTCGTATCTGGCCGCGAACGCCGTCGCAATCCCGGCCACGGGCTGGCTCTCGGCGCGTTTCGGCCGGCGGCGATTCTTCCTCGTCTGCACGGTGCTGTTCACCGTCAGCTCGTTCCTCTCGGGGATCGCGCCAAACCTGGAATTCCTCGTGGGGATGCGCGTCTTCCAGGGAATGGGCGGCGGGCCCGTGATCCCGATGGCGCAGGCGATCATGTGGGAGATCTTTCCCTTGCGGCAGCGGGGCACGGCGATGGCCGTCTGGGGCATCGGGATCATGATGGCGCCGATCCTCGGGCCCACCGTTGGCGGTTGGATCTGCGACAACTGGTCGTGGCGCTGGATCTTCTACATCAACCTGCCGATCGGTGCGCTCGGCTTTCTCATGGTCAGCGCGTTCCTGTTCGACTCGCCGTTCGTGACCAAGCCGCGGGGCATCGACGTGCCCGGCCTCGTGCTCATGATCTTCGGCTTCGGGTTCCTGCAGCTGGCGCTCGATCTCGGAGAAAAGGAAGACTGGTTCGAGTCACGGCTGATCATCGCGCTGTTCGTGCTCGCGGCCTGGACGCTCATCACCTTCATCGCGCGCGAGCTCACGGCGGCCGAGCCGATCCTCGACCTGACCGTCTTCCGCGACCGCAACTTCGCCGTGGGAACCATCTGTATCGCGCTGGTCGGGCTCGCCTTCAACTCGAGCATGCTGTTGCTCGCGGTCTACACGCAGAAGATGCTCGGCTACGACGCGTGGAACGCCGGCCTCGTGCTCGCCCCCGGCGGTCTCGGCACGATGATCTCGCTGATGATCTCGGGCCGGCTCGTGTCGCGCATGGATCAGCGACTGATGCTCACGGGTGGCTGTCTGCTCAACGCGTTTGCCGCGCTCTCGATGACGCAGCTCACGCTCGGCATGGATTACTGGAGTCTCGCGTTCCCGCGCTTCCTGCAGGGCTTCGCGATGGGGTTCATCTTTCCGCCACTGCAGACGCTGACGCTGGCGACCATTCGGCTCGAGCGCCTCGGCAACGCGACGGCCGCGTACAACGTCGTACGCAACGTCGGCGGCAGTGTCGGCGTCGCCCTCGCCACCACCCTGCTCGTCCGGCGCAGCCAGGAGCACCAGACCACCCTGGTGGCGCACGTGGACGTCTTCAGCGCCGACACCGCGCGCTCTCTGAAAGAGCTGACCGCGCATTTCGTCAGCCAGGGCGCCGATACGTTCACGGCCACGCGTCAGGCGCTGGCGATGCTGTACCGCCGCACGACGGAGCAGGCGCAGGTGCTGGCCTATGCCGACGATTTCTGGCTGATCGCGATCGTGTTTCTCGCGATCCTGCCGCTCTTGCCGTTGATGCGCCGCGTGCACGCCGAGCAGAACGAGCGCGCGCGGGAGAGCTCCGAGCGGAGCGGGCGCGTCGAGCCGCTGCCGATCCCCGAAGAGTGAGGACAGCACCGGCGCCACCCGGCTACCGGCGGTACTGGGACGGACGACTCAGGGCAGCAGGTCGGCGATGCGAATACTGGCGCCCGGCTTTGCCAGGGGCGAAACGCGCTCGTCGGCGCCGAGAGTCTGCGCGCTTCCGTAGCGCCAGCCGTACCGCGCGGCGCCGTCGGGCACCGGCGCGCGATAAATCTCGAGGCGCCGATCCGGCAGGTTCACGATCCAGTAATCGCCGAGACGCGCGCGCGCGTAGAGGCTGCCCTTGCGGTCTCGATCGAATCCCAGCCGCGAGAGTGCGACTTCGACCACGAGTACCGGACGGGTCGGGTGCGCGTCGCGGTAGTCGCGCGGCTCGCCGGGCACGACACACACGTCGGGTTCCGGCTCGGACTCTTCGTCGAGCGCGACCGGCATCTGCTGACGGACGTCCCATCCGGCGCCGAAGGCCGCGGTGAGCGCACGCTCGACGAGCCGGATCGTTGTGGCGTGGGGGCTGTACTGGGGCTCCTTGCAAAGCATCAGGCCGCCGATGAGCTCGATGCGATCGTCCGGTCCGAGGATCTCGAGCTCCACGAGCCGCTCGTACTCGACGCGGGTCCACTTGCGCTCCTGTACGTCCATCGACTGCGAGGGTACCGCCGGCGCCATGACGCGCGCAATGTCGCGAAATGCAGACCGCGGACATATCATCAGCGGCCGAGGAGACGACACGTCATGAGCGACGAGGCGACGCTGCGCGCGCTGGCGCTGGCCGTGCGCAACTGGGGCCGCTGGGGCCCGGACGACGAGATCGGCACGCTGAACTACATCACGCCGGACACAATCGCCGCCGCCGGCCGGCTGGTCACGACGGGCAAGGTGTTCGCGCTCGGCATTCCGCTCGACCGACACGGCCCGCAGAGCGGGACGCGGCAGCGCTTCAACCCGATTCACACGATGTTCCGCGACGGCGGCGACGCGCCGCGCACGCCCGCCCACGTCGCGGAGATGCAGGGCTACGGCGGGTCGGACGATTGGATCGTAATGCCGCTGCAGTGCGCGACCCAGTGGGACAGCCTCGCCCACATCTTCTACGAGGGGAAGATGTACAACGGCTACGACGCGACGCTCGTCACGAGCAGCGGCGCGGCAAAGAACAGCATCGACAAGACGCGCGACAAGATCGTCGGGCGCGGCGTGCTGCTCGACGTCGCCCGTCACAAGCGCGTGCGCGCCCTGGAGCCCGGCTACGCGATCACCGTCGACGATCTGGAGGCGACGGCGGCGGCGGCCAGGGTGACCGTCCAGCGCGGCGACCTGCTGTTGATCCGCACGGGGCACATGTCGCGCTACCTCGACAAGAACGACTGGCGGCACTTCGACCTCGATCCGTTCCCCGGCGTCTCGGTGCACACGACCGCGTGGATGCACGACAAGCAAATCGCGGCCGTCGCGAGCGACAACTACGCGGTCGAGGTCCGTCCTTCCGAGCTGCCCGCCTTCCGCAACCCGTTTCACGTCGTCGCGATTGCCAACATGGGGCTCACCCTCGGTGAGATCTTCTTCCTCGAAGAGCTCGCCGCCGACTGCGCCGCTGACGGGCGGTACGCGTTCCTGCTCGTCGCGCCGCCGCTGCCGGTGACGCGGGCCGTCGGCACGCCGATCAATCCGTACGCGATCAAGTGAGGCTGTGATGACGAAGCGAGACCGTGTACTGGCTGCGCTGCGCGGCGATCCCGTCGATCGCGTGCCGCTCGCCTTCTGGATGCACAACTTCGCCACCGAGAACTCCGCGGACGGGCTCGCCGGCGAGACCCTGCGCCTGGCGCGCGTGTTCGACTGGGATTTCCTCAAGCCGCAGTCGCGCGCGCAGTGCTTCGCGGAGATGTGGGGCCTCACCTATCGCCCGTCCACGGAACGCGCCACGCCGTTCACAGTGACGCGGACGCCGCTGACGAGCGCCGCCGACGTGGCCCGGCTGCGGCCGGCGGATCCGCGCGGCGGCGCGCTCGGCGAGCAGCTCGCCGCGCTGGCCGCGATCCGCACGGCCGTCGGGCCCGACACGCCGATCATCTGGACCGTGTTCGCGCCAATGATGGTCCTGCCCTACCTGCTGGCCGGCGGCCGCGCGCAGGCGCTGGCCATCGCGCGCGAGGAGCCGAAAGCGCTCGGCGCCGGGCTCGCCGCGATGGCCGAGACACTCGCGGCGTACGCGCGCGCCTGCGTGGAAGCCGGCGCCGACGGGCTGTTCTATGCCACGAATCTCGCCCGCCGTGACGGACTCCGCTCGGAGGAATGCCGGCGCTTTCAGCGTCCGCACGATCTGCGCATTCTCGCCGCGGTCGAACGCGCGCCGTTCAACCTCCTGCACGTGTGCGGCCCGGCGATCCACTTCGACGAATTCGCGGACTATCCGGTCAGCGCATTTTCCTGGGCGCTCGGCGGCGACAACCCCTCGCTCTCGGCGGCCCACAAACGCACGGGGAAAGCCGTGGTCGGGGGCCTGCCCGCCAAGCCGGAGATTGCGTCGATGACGGCCGAGGCGCTTGCCGGGCGAGCGCGGCGCGCCGTTGCCGAGATGGGCGGACGCGCGCTGCTGCTCGGGCCGGACTGCTCGATCGATCCCGACACGCCGGACGCGCTGCTGCACACGGTCGCGGCCGCCGTCCGATCGGCGAGCGCACGATGAGCGGCGTGCAGCCGCTGCCCCTGGACGAGCTACGCTTGCTCGTCGTCGTCGACAACGAGACGGACACGCTCTCGAGCATCGCGGACGGCGTGCCCCAGACGCCGGAGGTCGCCCAGCATCTGCCACGCGTGCCCGTGGCGCGCACCCACCAGGGGCGGCCGGGCAAAGTCGTGTTCGATCGCCTCTGCTGCGCCGCGCACGGCTTCTCGGTGCTCGTCACCGGCCGGCGCGGGGACGAGCAACGCACGATTCTCTTCGACGTCGGCCCGTACGCCGACGTCTGGCTGGCGAACGCGACGCGGCTCGGCATCGACCTGTCGGCGATCGAGGCGCTGTTCCTCTCGCACTGGCACTTCGATCACAGCGGCGGGCTGGGCGACGTCGTGGCCGCGGTGACGCGCGCGCGAAGCGAGGCCGGGCGCGACGCGCCGCTCGTGGATCTGCACCCCGACCGGCCCGATCAGCGTGGAATCCTGCAGCCGAGCGGCACGATCGTCTTGCTCCCGCCCGAGCCGACGTTCGAGGCCATCGCGGCCGCCGGTGGGCGCGTCAGCAAACACGGCGCGGCGCACGTGCTCGCCGACGGCTTCTTCCTCGGCAGCGGCCGGATCGACCGCGTGACCGAGTACGAGCAAGGTCTGATCGGCCATCACACGTTTCGCGGCGACAAAGGCGAAGAAGATCCGCTGATTCTGGACGAGCGGTTCGTCGCCGCGCAGGTGCGCGGCCGCGGCACCACGCTGCTGTCCGCGTGCTCGCACGCGGGCGTGGTCAACGCCGCGCTCGGCGCGCAAGCCGTCGTCCCAGCAAACCCGATCGACGTCGTCCTCGGCGGCTATCATCTGGCCGGCAAGGCGATGGAGACGCGCATCGAGGCCACCGTGCGCGATCTCCGCGATCGCATCCGGCCACGCGTCGTCGCTCCCGGGCACTGCAGCGGCTGGCGCGCCAAAGCCGCGCTGGCCGCCGCGTTTGCGCCACAGTGCTACGGTCCGAGCGCCGTCGGATCGATGTACACACTGCGCGCGGCCTGATCGAGGACCACGCACGCACGGCGCCGTGGGCGATCAGGCGCGCACGCGGATGCCGGCCCGGTAAAAGCCCCACATCACGACCCACCACGCGGCCAGAAACGCCAGCGCCCACGCCAGCGACGCGTTGATGGGCGACGCCCACGGCGCGAACAGGCGCTCGAAGATCGCGGCCTGCAGCGGCACGCCGCGGACCCGAATGACGATCAGCAGCTTCGCCAGCAGCGTCGAGAGAAAGAAGAGGAGCAGCGCATTGACGCCGAGCACGACGAACGGCGTGCTCCAGCGCCGCCAGCCGCGCACGTCGATCGTCCAGTAGCAGAGCCCGAGCACGAGCGCCGCGAGCCCGGCCGTCAGCAGCGCATACGAGCTCGTCCAGAGCGATTTGTTGAGTGGGAAGACAAGGCCCCATGCCGCGCCGAGCGCGACCGCGATCGCGCCGCCGAGTGCCAGCCCGGATGCGATCCGGCCGGGGCGTTCGCGGCTTCGAAGCCAGTGGCCCGTCAGCACGCCGAGCAGCGTCGTCGCGACGGCCGGCACCGTGCTCAAAATGCCTTCCGGGTCGTAGACGCGCGCGGCGCGCCAGATGTGCGGGCCGAGCACGAGCCGATCGAGCCACGCCGCCAGGTTGCCTTCCGCGCTCAGGTCGCCGCGTCCGTGGCCGGGCACGGGGATCAGCATCATCGCACCCCAGTAGCCGAGCAGGAGGAGCGCGGTCACGACGGCCTGCGCTCGCCATCGCGTCGCCACGAACACGAGCGCGGCGACGAGATAGCAGACGGCGATGCGCTGCAGCACGCCGGGGACGCGCACGTTCGCCCAGTCGAACGACGGCAGCGCGTTCAGCAGCAGGCCGAGGGTGAAGATGATCGCCGCCCGTCGCAGCACGCGGCCGGGCGTCGGTCGGGCAAGCGCGATCGCCACGCCGACGATGAACAGGAAGAACGGAAAGATCACATCGGTCGGTGTGAGACCGTGCCAGTCGGCGTGGCGCAGCGGCGCGTACACGGCGCGCCACGTCCCTGGATTGTTCACCAGCACCATCGCGGCCATCGTCAGACCGCGGAAGGCGTCGAGCGAGACGAGCCGCGCCGAGGTCAGCGCTCCTTCAAGAAGTCGCCGAGCGTCATTCCGAAGCCGCCCTTGCGGCCCGCGTCCTTCATGTACGCCTGCGTCTCGGTGCGCTCTTCGTGCGCCAGGGCCTTCTCGCGGGACAGCCGGATGCGCCGCCCGCCCTCTTCGACGGCCAGCACGAAGACCTTCATCTCGCTACCCGCGGGGAACATCTTGCGGTGGTCGGCGCCGCGGGTCGTACCGAGCTCGGCATTGGGCACGAGACCGGTCTGTCCCGGGCCCAGCCGCACGAAGACGCCGAACGGCTCGATGCGCTCGACGCTGCCCGTGAGGACGGCGCCGACGGCGACCGCGGATTGCAGCTCCTCGCCGACCTCCGCGCCCTCGGGGGCCAGCGCCAGGGCGATGCGCCGGCGTGCGAGATCGACGTTGAGAATCATCACGGTGATCGCGGCGCCGGCCGCCACCGCCTCGCGCATCGCGCCCTGCCGGTGGCGCGGGATCTCGCTGGTGTGCAGCAAGCCGTCCACGCCGGGCAGCAGCTCGACGAACACGCCGAACTCCGTGGCGCGCAGCGCCCGACCGTGTACGATCTGTCGCTCACGCAGCCGTCCCGGCACCGTGGCCCACGGATCGCCCTCGAGCGCCTTGAGGCTCAGCGTGACCTTGCCCTTGGCCTCGTCGATCCGGAGCACCTTCACGCTGACGTGCTCGCCGACGCGCAGTCGATCGCCGGGGCGATCGACGCGCGCGTGGGAGATCTCGGAGATCGGCACCAGTCCCTGCACGCCGCCCAGATCAACGAACGCGCCGAAGTCGGCGAGCGACACGACCGTGCCGGGCAGGACGGCATCGGGCAAGATTTTCTTCCGCGTCTCCTCCGCGGCTTTCGCCGCTTGTTCTTCCAGGAGCGCACGGCGGGAAAGCACGACATTTCGGCCGCCTTCCGAGAACTTCGTCACACGGAACTCGAGCACGCGCCCGACAAAATCTTGCTCGGATTCCACGCGCCGCAGGTCCATCTGCGAGAACGGGCAGAACGCGCGCAGCCCGGCGACGGTGACCTCGTAGCCGCCCTTGATGACGCCGGCCACCCGGCCCTCGACCGGCACACCGGTCTGCGCCGCTACCCCGAGGGCCTCGCGCGCCTGCGCGCCCTGGCGCAGCCGGTGCGACAGACGAATCTCATCGCCGGTCGCGACGACGGTCGCCTCGACCTCGTCGCCGAGCTTGATCTTGAGCTGGCCCGTGTCGTCGGTCAGCTCGCCGCGGTCGATCCACGCCTCGCCCTTGCCGCCGACGTCGACGAAGACGTGCTCGTCGCTGATCTGGATCACACGCCCCTTGACGACCTGACCGCGCTCGAGCGCGCGACGGGATTCGTGCTGGGCGAAGAGCGTCGCGAAATCTTCTTCGGCGTCGGAGTCGGTCATGCCGTCACTGCCTCACGAGATGCCGGGCGGGTCGCCGCCTGACGGGATGCCACTGATTATACGGGGGGCCGGCAAAATGGGCGGAGCGCCCGCGCGGGCGCTCCGCTCCCAACCGTGGCGGTTACTTCGTGGCGAGCCGATGCTTCTTGATGAAGGCCCACAGCCGCTTGGTCATCTCGGCGGGACCGATCGGCTTGTTGCCCATGATCGCCTCGAGCGACTCGTGCCGACCGCCGAACGAGACCGCGTACCCGCCAAAATTTTTCTTGTTCGCCATCGTGTCCGCACCTCCCCGGGGATTTGCGCCTGTGAGCGCTGAGCTACTCTCTCACTCGACGGCGGCGCACACCAAATTCTGTGGGAGGTGACGGCGGGACCGCGACCCGTCGTGACGCGTCTTACGTGAGCGCGAGGGTCGGCGCGCCCGCCGATCCGATGACGTCGATGTCGTCGCGCTCGGCCGCAGCGTCCCGGCGGCCCTGCACGCGGCGTGTGCGGCCCTCGAAGATGGCGCTCTCCTCGATGACGAGGGCGGGCGTTTCGAGATCGCCGCGAACGCGGGCATGCTCACGGAGCTCGATGCGCTCGGTCGCCGCAATGCTGCCGACGACCTCCCCCTCGACGATCACGATGGGCGCCCGCAGCCGGGCCTCCACGCGGCCGGCCCGCGCCACGCTCAGCGTGCCGGACGCCTCGACGGTGCCCTTGATGCTGCCGGCGATCACGACGGTACCGCTGAACGTGCACGTTCCCTCGAGGTGTGAGCCCTCTGTGATGACGGCGACGGCCGGATCCGACGCGGGCTGGCTTCGTCCTTTCCAACGCATGCGTGCCGCTGGAGGCAAGCGCCGCGCCAGTCGCGACACGGCCGGAACCCTGGATTTTCGGCGGTCTCGACCGCCGCGGGCGCGCCGCGACGTGCGCGTTTGTCATGCGCGTGTCATCCCGTCCGTCCGCGCCACCGATTCCCCGCGGCCGTCAGGCCGCGCGGCTACGGGCCGCCGGCAGCGCGCGCCACGTCTCGTCGGACGCCGTGGCGAGGGCACGCAGGCTGACGCCGCCGAGCGCATCACGCACCGCTTCGTCGCGGCGGCGCAGCGTCGCGCTGACGGGTGACGGGACCGCGGGCGGCTCCACGGCCTGGGATGCCGGAGGCTCGCGGACGGCGTTGAGCACGTCGACAACGGTCAGCTCGTCCGGCAAGCGCGCGAGCATCACACCGTCGGGCTCCGTCGTGCGCACGAGCAGCCCGGCCGCGACGAAGTCTTCGACGAGCTCCTCGAGCACCCCGAGGGGGGCCTCGAGCTTGCGGGCGAGCTCGACCGGATGCGCCGGCCCACCGTCGCCGAGATACTGGCGCGTGATCTCGACGAGGCCGCCCAGCGCGATGCGCTCGCGTAGCAGCAGACTCGGGCGCCCGCGCACGACGACGTAGGAGATCGGATGCTGGTGGACGTAGGCAACCTGGCCGCCGGTGAGGACGACGAGCCACGCGACCTGAAGCCAGATGAGCGAGATCACGAAGACCGCGAACCCGGAGTAGATGGCCGTATAGCTGGTGGAGCTGGCCACGAACACGGCGAACCAGAATCCCGCGAGGTGCCAGAGCAGCGCGGCCGTCACGCCGCCCACGAGCGCGGACGCGAGCCGCACGCGCGTATACGGCAGCAGCCGATAGAGCAGTGTGAACGCCGCGGCGAGCAGCAGGAACGGCGCGCCGTGTCGTGCAATCAACACCGCGGCGGACGTGAGATGCGTGGCCGCGAGCACCCGCTGCACGAGCCAGTAGTTGAGCGCCGAGGCCATGATCGCGAACGCCGCGAACACGAGGACGGGGCCCACGAGCAGGATGCTCAGGTAGTCGCTGAACTTCCGCGCCAGGCTGCGCGGACGCCGCACGTGCCAGATCCGGTTGAGCGCGGACTCGACGCGCTCGATCACGGAAACCACCGTGTAGAACAGCGCGACGAAGCCGATGGCGCCGAGCACGCTGACCTTCATGTTGTCGACGAAGCTCACGACGTGGGCGGTCAGCTCGGTGCCGCTCGCGCCGAGCGGAGTGAGCATGCGCGCCACGACCGCCTCGACGCGATAGTGCGCACCGAATGCTTTGAGCACGGAAAACGTGACGGCCAGCAGGGGCACGATCGACAGCAGCGTGCGGTAGACGAGCGCCGTCGCCTCAAGGTTGAGCTGGGGGTCGAGCACAGCGCGGATGACGACGACAACCAGGCGCAGCACCGTGATCGCGGTGCGCCGCACCGTGCTGCGGGGTGCAGCCTCCATCGTCCACAGGTCGCGCTCGAAATAGCGCTGGACCCGGGACACGAGCCCGGCACCGGCCATAGCCATGGACCCTCTTACAATCACGGTGCCAGCCACTACGCCGTTCCGACGTGGCCGGCGGGCCTCATCGGAATCGTCATCCGCACGTCACGCCTGATATCGTTGGGGGGCGCATGAAGCTCTCCGAGAAGTTCGCGCGCCAGGAAAGCGAAGCGGCGCGGCTCGCCCGCATCGGACGCCGTCGCATCTCGCGTGACCGCGCCGACGCGGTCCGTCAGTTCCTCGGTCTCCCCGACGAGACGACGCCCGCGGAGGTCACCGAGGCGTCGCTCGTCTGCGACGTGTGCGGCCGCCGCTTCTCGCGGCCGATGCATCTCGGCCGACACAAGCGCTCCAGCCACAAGCCGCCCGCGCTCGCCTGAGGCCTCCAGCCACAAGCCGCCCGCGCTCGCCTGAGGCCTCCAGCCACAAGCCGCCCGCGCTCGCCTGAGCCCGCGCTGTCGGTCGCCGATCGGTGTATAACCGAGCCGCGCCGAAAGGAGGGTCCACCATGACCACCGTGTCGCGCCGACACTTCCTTCGCACGTCGGGAGCAATCGTCCTCACCACGATGGCGCCGCCGCTGCTATCCCGGCGCCGCGCCGACGCGGCCGACAAGGAGCTGATCCCGAAGAAGCTGCCCTTCCCGCCCAACGACGAGTTCGGCAGCTACGAGCCGACGATCACGCCGGACGGCAACACGATCTACTTTGCTCGGTTCGCGGCCAGCGGCGACAAGCGCGTGCGCGGCACGACGACGGACCTGTTCGTTACCCACCGAATCCGCCAGACCGGTGAGTGGCCCGGCACCGGGGCGGACTGGACGCCGCCCGAGCGGCTGCCCGACACCGTGAACAGCGACTCGATCGACCAGGAGCCACGCATCATGCCCGACGGCAAGACGCTCTACTTCATGAGCCGTCGGGAGGGCGGGCTCGGCGGTGCCGATGTCTGGGTGACGACGAAAAAACCCAACGGCGAATGGACGCAAGCGCAGAACGTCGGCCCGAACGTCAACTCCGTGCACGTCGACCACTGCTTCATGCCGCTCGGCCTGCCGGGCGAGGACAACACCTCGGTGTTCATCTCGCTGCGGCCGCGCGCCGACGGCACGCCGTCGGCCTCGGATCTCTACACGAGCCGGAGCGAGAGCGGTGTTTGGCAGCCGGCAAAACGGTATGAAAGCAAGCTGCTTGACTCGGTTGGATTCAAGTGCCGGCTCAATGCGGTCGCGCGCGACGGGCTCCTGCTCGGCATCGTCTCCGTCCACGACTTTGGCAAGTTCCACAAGATGCTCTTCGTGCACTACGATCCCGCCAGCAAGGAGTGGAAGGGCCCGATCGTCGAGGCACCGTTCAACCAGCCCAACGTCGACGGCGCGTGTCCCATGTTCACGGCTGGTGGCGACAAGATGATCTGGTCCGCCGGGTACGATCGAGGGCCGGGCCCTGTCTCGACGTCCGGCGGCACCGGATCGACGTATGACCTCTTCTGGCTCAAGACCAGCGACGTCATCGCCTACTACCGGGCCAAGGCGGGGCTCGCCTAGGGCGAGTCCCCGCCGTGGGGCGCGGACCAGCGAGCGCGACGTGGCTCGGCCTCGCGCTCGCCGCCCTCGTGCTGACCGCCGGCGTCGCGAGCGCTCACGCGGTCCTGCAGCGCGCCGAGCCGCGGGTCGAGAGCCGGCTCAAGCGTCCGCCGGACGAGGTGAAGCTCTACTTCAGCGAGCGGCTGGAACCTGCGTACAGCACAGTCCGAATCGTCAACGATCGTGGTGAGCAGGTCGACCGGCGCGACAGCCGCGTCGATCGCGCGGATCCCACCCTGCTTCGCGTGACGCTGCCCCCGCTGCCGCCCGGCCCCTACACGGTCGTGTGGCGCGTGGTCGCCATTGACGCCGACGTGACCGAGGGCGCCTTCACCTTCCGCATCGAATGAAGCCACACCTGCCTAGATCAGCCCACCCGCGGTTCGAGGCGCGCTCGCGGACCTCGCTACAATGAAGCCCAACCTGCCTAGATCAGGCCACCCACGGTTCGAGGCGAGCTCGCGGACCTCGCTACAATGAGCGCGCCACTGCTCGCCGCGCTCTGGGCACACCTGCTCGCGTGTGTCGTGCTCGTCGGGTCGTTCGGTGTCGTGCTGCTGGCGGGCATCCCGGCGACGCCGACGGCGCGACGGTGGGACGCGAGCCTCGTCCGCGCCGGCCGCATCGTCGTCGTGCTGGGCATCGGTTGCGGCATCGCGTGGCTGATGACGCGGACGGCGATGCTCGAGAATCGCTCGCACGCCGCGCTCGAAGTGCGCGCCGTCATGCATGTCATGCTCGACACGTGGCCGGGGCTCGTGTGGCTCGCGCGCCACGCCGTGCTCCTCGTGCTGGGCGCGTTTCTCGTGCTCACCGCGGACACCATGGAGCGGCCGAACTGGATCGCCGCCCGCGGGGAGGCGTTCGTTCTTGCCGCGCTGGCGCTGGCCCTCGTTACCGCGTCGAGCCACGCCGCCGCGGTGGCACCGGGCCGAGCGCTCGCGATCGCCGCCGACGTCGCGCATCTGCTCGCGACGGGCGTCTGGCTGGGCGGGCTCGGCGCCGTCGCCCTGCTTCTGCGCCGGGCCAGCGCAGAGAGCGGTGCCGATGCGCGCCCCTACGCGGTGCGCACGGCGAGACGCTTCTCACACGCCGCGCTCATCGCGATGGTGATCTTGATCGTGTCCGGCGTCGTCAACGCCCGCGCACAGGTCGAAAACGTCGCGGCGCTGCTCGGCACGCCGCACGGACACCTGCTGCTCGCCAAGCTGGTCGTGCTCGTCGCGATCCTCGCGATCGCGATCGTGAATCGTACGCGGCTGCTCCCCGCGGCGGCCAGCCCCGACGCCGTGGCCCGCCTGGCCGCGTTCGTCGCGCTCGAGGCGACGCTGGCGCTCGGGCTTCTGGCGCTTGCCGCGTCCATGACGCTGACCACACCGGCCCGTCATGCACCGCCCGTGTGGCCGCTGCCATTCCGCCTGGCGCCCGAGATCGTGTTCGACGTGACGCTGGCGCGGTGGCGCGTGCTCGTCGGCAGCCAGCTCGTCGTCGTCGGCACCATCGCGCTGCTCGTCTCGTTCCTGTTGCGTCGGCGTCGCCGCAAGCTCCTGACCGTCGCCCTCGTCCTCATCGTCATCGGCGCAGGCATCGGCCTGCCGCCGATCGTCGTCGACGCGTATCCCACCTCGTACGCGCGCCCGCCACTGATCTACCATGCCGGCTCGATCGCCTCGGGCGCGGTCATCTATCGCGATCACTGCGCCGGCTGCCACGAGACGACGGAAAGCCAGGCCCCGCTGGCGCCCGATCTTCGGTCGCCGGCGATCGCACGCCGCCACGCGGGCGAGCTGTACTGGCTGGTCAGCCACGGCACCGGCGACATGCCGCGCTTCGATGCGCGGCTGCGCGAGGCGCAGCGCTGGGACGTCATCAACTACCTCCGCGCGGTGGGCGCCGCGGACGATGCGCGGATGCTCGGCGGCTCGGTCGAGCCCGACCGCGCCTGGCTCGTGGCGCCCGACTTTACGATCGCCGTCGGGCCGCTGTCGCCGGCGGCGCTGCGCGATTACCGCGGCCGACGGATGGTGCTGCTGGTGCTCTACACCCTGCCCGGCTCACGGGCCCGGATGACCGAGCTCGCGCGCATCTACGACGCGCTCTGGGTCATGGGCGTCGAGATCATCGCCGTGCCGATGCACGGGCCGCGCGACGCGATCGCGGAGCTCGGCGCCTCACCCCCGGTGCTGTTTCCGGTCGTGACCGAGGGCGCCGCCGACATCGTCACGACGTACCGGATGTTCGCCCCACGCCCGCATGCGGAGCTGCTGATCGACCGCCAGGGCTACATCCGAGCGATCTGGGACGACGGCGGCGGCGCGATCGGCGCGCAGGTGGAAGCGCTGAACGCGGAAAAGAGTCCACCGCCACTCGCCGACGATCATGTCCACTGAGTCCCCGCGGAGGAGTCGGATGGTGCCGCTGTGGCAGGTTGCGCTCGTGCTGAACCTCGTGTTCGCGCTTGGTCTCGGGCTGGGCTACGCCGCCTGGGGGCGACGCGCCGCCGCCCTCGATCGCGATCTCGACGCCGCACGCGCGCAGCTCGAGCGCGTCGAGCGCGAGCGCCGCGCGTGCGCGGCCGGCGCGTGCACCGGCGAGCAGCAATGGGAGGGCCGCGGCGTCGTGCGCGCGGTGTACCCGCAGCTGCTCATCGTGACGCACGAGGAGATCCGCGGGCTGCTGCCCGCACGCACGACGAGCTTCCGCCTGGCGCCGGCGTCGGCGGCCGGTGCGCGCGCTCTGCGTCTCGGCGAGCCGATCCGCTTCGCGCTGCGCGGCACGGTGCTCGACGATGCGGCCGTCGTCGCCGTCGACAAATGGTGAGCGCTCACGGCGCTTCCGGGGCCTCGGGCCCTTCCGGTGCGTCGGGCAGGTCGCGTGTCGGCTCGACCGTGACCTCGCGCGGCAGCGGCCGGTCCAACGCATACGCGGGATAGGGCCAGCCCGGCGGCGCCGCGGCCGAAGGATCGTAGTGCGCGCGGATCGCGGCATCGCACGCCGCGTAGCCCCAGTTGATGAGCGATTCCTGCTCGGCCTGCGTAAAAGCGTCCAGGCGCGTGCGCACGTGCGCCAGCGCATCGCTGCGCTCGGGCGGGACGGGCAGCGTGGCGGCCGCGCGGTACCGCGCGATCGGCGTCGCGATCCCCCAGTAGGCACCCTTGCGCTCGCCGCTGGCATAGAGATCGACGAGCACGCGCTTACGCATGCCGCGCGCCTGGTTCGTCGCGATGTCGAGCGCGCGCAGCGCCTGGCGGAACCAGTCGCGGCCCTGCGCCGCCTCATAGTGAAACGGCGCGCCCGCGTCGCCCACGAGCAGCGTCGTGAACCGCCGCCACACGGTTTCGAGGCCGAGGTTGTCGTAGACGCCGCCGTCGGTCAGGAGCAAACGCTCGCGGTACTCGCGGCGGTCGTAGAGATCGGCGCCCGGCGTTTTCTCGAACGCATCGGGATCGAGCTCGGGCGTGGCGGGCGACAGGAACGGTGGAAACGCGCTGGACGCCGCCACGGCGAGTGCCACGTCCACCCGCACGTTGCGAATCAAGCCGATCCGATAATCGCCGCAGTATGGCTTCGAGAACCGAAAGTCGACACCGGTGGCCAGGTTCGTCGAGTTGAACACGAACCGCGGCGGGTCGTCGGGCAGGTCTTGCAGCGTCGCGCCGCCGAACAGACGGCTGCGATACGCGCGCTCGAGCACGTCCGCCGTGCCGCGTCCGGGAAGGAGCACGCCCTCGACGATCGACGGCACGTCGATCCGTTGCTCCGAAAAGCGCCGCAACGGGGTGACGACCTCGTCGAGCAACGTCTGATGGGCGAAGCGGGCGCTCCGGAGCGTCGCCCACTTCAGGCCGACCACGCCGGCCGTGATCGAGCCGCCGGACACGCTGGAGACACGATCGAGCTTCGCCAGGTATCCGAGCTCGTTGAGGCGCCACAGCGCGCCGCAGTGAAAGAGCGTCGCGCGAAATCCACCGCCGGACAGCGCCATGCCGATGCCCGGCTGTACGCCCTCGCTGCCAAACGGCATCAGCCGTCCTGACGAAACTCCAGCGCGTCCTCGCCGTCGGGCTCGCGCACGGAGACGGGACGGCCAAGATCGAAGCCGGCGGGCTCGAGCAGCGCGCGCAACGGCTCGCGCACCGCGTCCGGCAGCGGCCAATCCTGGCCCACGATCCGCCGCCGCGTGCCGCCTCGGATCGCTTCCTCGACCACGCCGTGACGGCGAAGCTGCCAGAACGGGATTCGGGCGACGGGCATGACGCGGCTCACCTTGCGGCGGTGCTACGCTCCGCCCCCACCCTTGAGCCGGTCGTACGCCCAGACGGTGACTCGGTACTCGGCGGCCGGCGGCATTTTCGGGATGTCGAAGGACGCGCGGCCGAGCGCCGGGATCGTCCCGGGCAGCCACGCGAGGCGCTGCGCGACGACGTTCCCCGACGAATCGATGGCCAGCGCAAGCAGCTGGACCCTCTGCACGGCCTCGCCGAGCTGGCTGGCCACATAGCCGCGCAGTTGGCGCTGGCCGTCGCGCTCGGGCTCTGCCGTATACGTCACGGTGAACGATCGTTCGGAGCCGGGCAACAGGGTCGTGTTCGCAGCCGACGGTTGCGTCCCGGCCGTCGTGCAGCCCGCGAGGATACCGACAAGCGTTCCGGCGACGATGGTCGATGCGAGGTTCATGGCCGCCACGATATCACTTCGCGTCGACGCCTTGATGGACGCGGCCGTCCGTGACAGCATGGCGCCGATGGCAACGACCGAGACGCGGCGCACGGCCTGCTCGCTCGACTGCTTCGACGCCTGCGGCATCGTGGCCGAGGTCCATGACGGCCGGATCGTCCGCATCGGCGGCGACCCGCAGCATCCGATCACGCGTGGGGCGCTCTGCAACAAAGTCAATCACTACCTGGGCGACCGGTTCTATCACCGCGATCGCCAGCTCTATCCGCTTCGCAAGGTCGACGGCGGCTGGCAGCGCCTCGCGTGGGACGACGCGCTCGACCTGATTGCCGAGAAGCTCGCGCGCGTCAAGCAGGAGCACGGCACGCTGTCCGTGCTCTATCACAAGGGCAACGGCTCGTTCGCCGGGCTCAAGGTCATGGGCGAGCGGTTCTTCAACCTCTACGGTGGCGTCACGCAGGCGGTCGGGCGCTTCTGCGGCGGCGAGGCCGATTACGGGACGACGCAGTCGTTCGGCGCGTGTGAAATCCACGATCCGCTCGATCTGGCCGAGCACACGCGACTGTTCCTGCTCTGGGGACGCAATCCGGCCGTGACGAATATCCACTTCATGCCGATCCTCAAGGCCGCGCGGGCGCGCGGCGCGCGCGCCATCGTCATCGATCCGGCGGTGACGAAGACGGTGCGCTACTGCGACGGCCATGTGCAGCCGCGGCCCGGCAGCGACGGCCATCTCGCGATCGGCATGGCCAAGGTGATCCTCGCCGAAACCCATGTCGATCGCGCGCGCGTCGCGGCGATCAGCGACCACTTCGAGGACTACCTGGCGATCGTCGACTCGATCTCGATGGACGAGATCGTGCGCCGAACGGACGTGCCGCGCGAGGCGATCGTGGCGCTCGCGCTCGAATACGCGCGCACGCGGCCCGCGACGATTCTGCAGGGCATCGGGCTGCAGCAATACACGCGCGGCGCGCAGACGTATCGCCTCATCGCCGCGCTCGGCCTGCTGACCGGCAACATCGGGGTTCCCGGCGGCGGCGTGAACTTCGGGAACTGGCCGTGGGCGATCATGCACAAGCCCGTCGCGCTCGAGCGCCGCACCGCGCCGGTGCGCACCGTGCCGGTGAGCAAGCTCGCCGAGGCGCTCTCGCGCACGACCGACCCGCCGATCACCACCGCGATGTTCATGAGCACCAACCTCGTGAACCAGATGCCGGACACGGTCGGCACCCGTCGCGAGCTGGCGAAGCTGGACTTGCGCGTGTGCGTCGATTCGTTTCTGACCGACACCGCGGAGTGCGCCGACGTGTTTTTGCCGTCGACGACGATGCTCGAGGAGGAAGATTTTCTGCCGAGCTACGGCCATCTGTGGATGCAGCTCATGCAGCCCGTCGTGGCACCGCAGGGCGAGGCGCGCAGTGACCTGGTGATCTTACAGGCGCTCGCCGATCGTCTGGGGTTCGGCCGCGACATGGCGGGCAGCGCCGCCTACTGGATCGATCACCTCACGTCGACGTTCCCCGGCGTCTCGCACGCGTCGTTGACGGCGGCGGGCGGGCGCCTGTGGCCGCCCGGCACACCGCGGGTGCCCTGGGCCGACGGCAGGTTCAAGACGCCGACCGGACGCTTCGTGTTCCCCGCAGAGTTCGACGACGATCCCGTGCTGCCGTCGCCGGAGTTCCCGCTGCATTTGTTGGCGCTGGCCTCCGAGCGCGCGATCAACTCGCAGATCCCCGAGGAACGCCAGCGCGGAACGCCACTACCCGCGTGCGTGCATCCGGCGACGGCACGCGCGCACGGCCTCGCGCACGGCGACCTTGCGCGGCTCGTCTCACCGCGCGGCGCGCTGACCGTGCGCCTCGAGTGCGATGGCGGCGTGCGCGCCGACACCGTGTTCGTGCCGAAGGGCGAGTGGGCCAAGCACGAGCGCGGCCTCAACGTGCTCATCGAACCGCGCTTCACCGCCGGCACCCGCACCGCCTACAACCAGAATTTCGTACGTCTGGAGCGCTAGGCCCGATTCGCCGGCGCCGTCCGCAACGCGCGCGGAGCCGGTGGCATCACGTCAACCACGGTGTGTAACGTACCCGTGTGGCGGCAGCGCGTGCCTGTACCGATCGCGCCTTGCGCTGGAGCACTCCCGAGTATTGGCGTAGCAGGCGGCTGCGGTCCTTGAGCGTGGGCATCGCGGCGGCGGCACCGAGAGACTTGCGCTGGTCGTGACCGAAGAAACATCCAAGGTGAACGACGAGCTCTCCAGACCGCGCGATCACGGAGTTCGCCGAAATGACCTCGCCGCACCAGGCGCACAGCTCCGGGTATTTCACGAAGTCGATACCCAGATCGGCCGCGACGATGGTGGACATGCAGATCTTGTGGTACTCGCCGGTCAGGTGCCGCTGCAGCTCGTCGGATGCGATGCGACCGCTGCAAAGCCGGCAGATATTGGCCGCCATGGTGAGGCGAAGGGTAACACCGTCACGATCCCTCCTCAAACGCGAGCAGGCGCGCGCGCCGGTACAATGCGGGCCGTGAGCGGGGCGCCATTCGACGGTATCGTGCCTGGGCTGCGAGGCGAGCGGCGCGCCGTCGTGACTGCGTCCATGGCGACGACGCACGCGGGTGGCGCCGGCGTGCTGATGGCGGCGTGGATGATTCTCGAGATGGAGCTCGCGGCGCAGGACTCGACCCAGCCGCTCCTGCCCGCCGACCACACGACCGTCGGCTACGAGATCTGCGTGCGCCATCGACGTCCGACACCGGTCGGTGAGGCATTCACCGTGACGGCGGAGCTGGTCGAAGTCGACGGGCGCAAGTTGCTGTTCCGCGTCGAGGCGCGCAATGCCCGCGAGGTGATCGGGGACGGCACGCTGCGGCGCACCGTCGTGCGCCGCGGTCGGCTCGGCTAGCGATTTACACCGAGAGGTAGCGGCCCTTCAGCTCCGCCTCGCGGCGGTGGAAATCGGCGGTGGCGCCGGCGAACACGACCGTGCCCTTGCTCAGCACGAGCACGCGGTCACTGACGGCGAGCGCCATCCGCGCGTTCTGCTCGACGAGCAGAATCGTGACGCCTTCGCTCTTGAGACGAACCATGAGCGCTCCCAGCTCCTGGACGAGACGCGGCGCCAGCCCCTGGGACGGCTCGTCGAGCATGACGAGATCGGGATTGCCGGCAAGCGCGCGCGCGATCGCGAGCATCTGCTGCTCGCCGCCGGAGAGGCTTCGGCCGAGCTGGCGCCACCGCTCGCGCAGCACGGGGAAATATTCGAAGATCCGCTCGAGCGTCCAGCGCGTGCCGTCGCCCGCCGGACGCACGGCGAGCCGAAGATTCTCGCCGACGTCGAGATGCGGAAAGATCTGGCGCCCCTCCGGCACATAGCCCACGCCGAGCCGGAACATCCGGTGCGACGGCTGCGCGGTGACGTCGCGCTCCTTGAAGCGCACGGTGCCGGTACGCGGCGGCGTCAGCCCCATGATCGAGCGCAGCGTCGTCGTCTTCCCCGCCCCGTTGCGTCCGAGCAGCACGCTGATCTGGCCGGGCGGCACCGCGAACGACACGTCGCGCAGCACGTGGCTCTTGCCGTAGAACGTGTTCAGCCCGTCGACCGTGAGCAGCACGCTAATCGAGCCCGCCCAGATACGCCTTCTGCACATCGGGGTTGGCGCGAATCTCCGCGGCCGTGCCGTCGGCGATGAGCCGCCCGAAGTGCAGCACGCTGATGCGGTCGGCGAGGTCGAACACCACGTCCATGTCGTGCTCGACGAGAATGATCGTCAGCTTGCGCTCGCGAGCGACCTGCCGGATGACCGCCACGGTGGCTGCCGTGTCCTCGGCGGACAGGCCTTGCGTCGGCTCGTCGAGCAGCAGCAGGGCCGGCTCCTGCGCGACGGCCATCGCGATCTCGAGCAGCCGCTGGTCACCATGCGGCAGCGTCGAGGCGAGCGCGTCGGCGCGCTGCTCCAGGCCCAGCAGCCGCAGGCTGTCGCGCGCACGCTGCTCGGTGGCGTCGATCACGGCCCGGCCGCCGAGCAGGCGAAAATTGTCGCCGGCCTTGAGCTGCACCGCGACGCGCACGTTCTCGAGCACCGAGAGCTCGGGAAAGATACTCGTGATCTGAAACGTCCGCGAGATTCCACGCCGACAGCGCGCCGGCGCGGCGAGCGTGGTCACGTCGTCGCCGCGAAACAGGACGCGTCCCGACGTGGGCGACAACAAGCCCGAGATCAGATGGAAGAGCGTCGTCTTGCCCGCGCCGTTCGGGCCGATCACGGCGTGCAGCTGCATCGGCCGCACGCTGAGATTGACGCCGCCCACCGCCTGCAGCGCGCCGAACGCGCGTCCGAGGTCTCGCGTCTCGAGCAGCGGCGACGCGATCTCCCCGGCCGGTGTCACGCGCGCGCGCCCAGGCGCCGCGCCGTCCCGACGAGGCCTCCCGGCAGGAAGATGACCATCAGCACGAACACGATGCCGGTGAAGATCATCCAGTGCTCCGTGTAGCTCGAGAGGACCTCCTCGATGAGGATGAAGAGCATCGCGCCGAGAATCGGTCCGATCAGCGTGCCGATGCCGCCCATGATGACCATCATCAGTCCCTGACCGGAGAACACCCAGAACATCACCTCCGGCGAGGCGAAGCCGCGGAACGGCGCGAACAGCGCGCCAGCCAGCCCCGCGAACGCGGCGGCGATCACGAACACGACCACCTTGAACGGCCGCGGATCTCGGCCGAGGCTCGTGAATCGACGCTCGTTCTCGCGGATGGCCTCCAGCGCGCGGCCGAAGGGCGAGCGCACGACGGCGCGGCAGACGACGACCGAGAGCACCACGCAGGCCGCCACGAGCAAATAAAACGCGTGCGGCGACGCCAGGCTGGGGCCGCCCCACACGAGTGTGGTCTTGGGCACGCCGGCGATGCCGTCGGAGCCGCCAGTGAGACCGCGCCACTTGTAGGCCAACGCGTACAGGAACTGCGCGAAGGCGAGAGTCAGCATCGCGAAATAGATGCCGGTCGCACGCGTGGAGAACCAGCCGACGGGCAGCGCCACCGCGCCCGCCAGCAGCGCGCCCGCCACGAGCGCGACGGGAATCGGCTGCGCATAGTTCAGCAGGACGAGCGCGCTCGCGTACGCGCCGAGCCCGAAGTAGGCGGCATGGCCGAACGACACCATGCCCGTGTAGCCCATGATCAGGTCGAGCGACATCGCAAACAGTCCCGCGATCAGCAGATCGGTCAGCAGCGACAGCTGATGGCGCGCCAACACCCACGGCACCACGGCGAGCGCGACGACGGCCGCCAGCGCCCAGACCCTCCGCGCGCTCATTGGATTTGCCGTCGGGGCGCCTGCGCCGGGCTCCGGCGCCCGACGGTCGACCAGAGAACCCGCGCGCTCATTCCTCCTCGCCGAGGAGGCCCCAGGGCCGGAAGACGAGAATCACACCCATCACCGCGTACATGATGACCATCGCGGTCTCCGGCAGATAGTACGCGCCCCACGTCTGCGCGGCGCCGACGATCAGGCTGCCCGCCATCGAGCCGGCGATGCTGCCGAGGCCGCCGATGACCACGACGACGAACGCGTCGACGATGACGCCGATGCCCATACCGAGATACGCGGTGGTCATCGGCGCCGCGGCGACACCGCCCAGTCCGGCCAGCGCGCACGCCGCCCCGAACACGAGCGTGCGCACGCGGGCGACGTCGGCGCCCAGACAACCCGCCATCTCGCTGTTCTGCGCGACCGCGCGGATGACGAGCCCGGCCCGCGTGTGGCGCAGGAAGAGCCACACCGCGGCGCCGACCGCGCAGCCGAGCACGGCGAGAAGCAGTCGATAGCGCGGATAGACGAGGGCGCCGAGCGTCACGGCGCCCTGCAGCAGCGGCGGCGGCTCCACGCCCTTGGCCGTCGGCCCATAGAGCACGCGGATGCTTTCTTCGAGAATGAGCGCCAGCCCGAACGTCAGGAGCAGCTGGTAGATCGGCGGCCGCCGATAGATGAAGCGCAGCGTCGACGACTCGAGCAGCGCGCCCAGCACGCCGACCACGGCCGGCACGACGACGAGCGCCGGCCAGAACCAGCCGGTCAGCGCCACCGTCGTGAAGCCGAGATACGCGCCCAGCATGTAGAACACGCCGTGCGCGAAGTTCACCACGCGCAGGATGCCGAACACGAGCGACAGCCCCGCCGAGACGAGGAACAGCAGGCCCGCGAGCGCCAGCGCGTTGAGGAGCTGTTCGAGTACGTCGGCCACGAGCTAGGAGAATTCCTCCGTCCGGCACTTCGGCGTGACCTTGTCGCCGGGATACGTCGCCAGGATCTTCGGGATCGGGTGCGGATATTTCGGATCCTTCACGCACTCGACGGCGAAGCCCGGCTGCACGGCCTGGTGGTCACACTTGCGCATCATGAACTGGCCCTCGAGCCCGTCGTAGGTCGAGTCCTCCCACGCCTCGATGACCTTCTCGATGTCATCCGCGGTGCCGGCCTTCTGGATGACCTGCACCAGCCACTCGAGGCCCTCGTACGTCTCGCCGTCGAACATGTCCGGATAGATGCCGTGCATCTCGTGGAAGCGCTTGACGAAGTCGCGGTTCTTCGGCGTATCGACGGTGAACGGATAGCGCGAGCTGCCGATGGCACCGACCATCGCGTCACCGACGGCCTTCATGTTCTCGAGCTCGAGGATCTCCATGATCGGCTTCACCTCGCGGTTGACGCCGAACTGGTGCGCCTGCCGCAGATAGATGGTGGCGTCCTGGCCGACCAGCACGAGATAGACCCCGTCGGCCTTCGACTGGCGGATCTTGGCGATGTAGCTGCCGAAGTCCTTGGTGCCGACCGGTGGAAAGTCGGTGCCCACGATTTCCTTCTTCGCCGCGGTGATTTGCGACGTGAACGAGGCGACGCTGTCGCGGCCCCACGCATAGTCGCTGCCGAGCGCGAAGAAGCGCTTCATCGGCGCCTCCGCGAGATAGAGGCTCACGGCGCGCGCGCCCATGGGCCCGCTGGTGTTCACGCGGAAGAAATTGCGGTTGTACGACTTCGCGGTGAGCGAGCCGGCCCCGTTGATCGTGGACATGAACACGACCTTCCACTCGGGACACTTCGCCGACACCGCGAGCGCCTCGGACGACAGCACGACGCCGGTGAGGAACTTGACGCCGTCTTTCTCCACGAGCTTCTGCGCCTTGCGGACGGCCGTCGCCGGATCGCCCCCGGTGTCCTCGAAGATGAACTCGACGGGCCGGCCCAGGATGCCCTTCGATTTCATGTCTTTCGCGAACAGATCCGCGGCGCGCTTGGCCTGGATGCCGTACTGCGAGTTGCCGCCCGAGAGCGCGGCCGGCATGCCGATCTTGATCGGTCCCTGCGCCCATGCGGTTTTCAGATACGCGGGAACGCCCAGGCTGGTGACGGCGGCTCCCGCGACCGATACCTTCAGAAAATCGCGTCTCCTCATGACCGGCCTCCTTGATGGCGCCCTCGTCGAGGGCGGGGCCGATTATAGTCTGTATCCATGCAGTGCCCCCGCTGCCAGGCCGAGAACCGTGCCGGGCGCCGATTTTGTGGCGACTGTGGCCTCGCACTCGCGATCACCTGCGTCGCCTGCGGGTTTCTGAACGAAACCGCGGTGGCGTACTGCGGCGGATGTGGTGTGTCGATCACGGCGGGCGCGGCGACGCTTCACCGCGCACCAACCCCGGACAGCTATACGCCGCGATATCTCGCCGAGCGCATCATCACGTCAAAGGCCGCGCTCGAAGGCGAGCGCAAGCAGGTCACCGTCCTCTTCGCGGATCTGAAGAGCTCCATGGAGCTGCTGGCCGAGCGCGACCCCGAAGACGCGCGAAAGATCCTCGATCCCGTGCTCGAGATGATGATGGAGGCCGTGCACCGCTACGAGGGCACGGTGAATCAGGTGATGGGCGACGGCATCATGGCGCTCTTCGGGGCGCCGGTCGCGCACGAGGACCATGGCGTGCGCGCGTGCTACGCGGCGCTCCGGATGCAGGACGTCGTGAAATGCTACGCCGATGGCGTGCGAAAGACCGAAGGTGTGCCGATCCGCATTCGCGTCGGACTCAATTCGGGTGAAGTCGTCGTGCGCACGGTCGGCAGTGATTTGAAGACGGACTACACGGCGGTCGGCCAGACCACGCATCTGGCCGCCCGCATGGAGCAGATCGCCGATCCCGGCACCACGCTCGTGACGGCGGCGACGCTGGCACTCGCCGAAGGCTTCGTGGACGTGCGCGCGCTCGGACCGACGCCGGTGAAGGGCCTGAGCGAGCCGATCGACGTGTTCGAGCTGCTCGGCGGTCGCGCGGTGCGGTCGCGGCTGCACGCCGCGGCGCCGCGCGGGCTCACGAGCTTCGTCGGCCGCTCGGCGGAGCTCGAACAGCTGAGCGACGCGCTCGAGCTGGCCCGCGGCCGCCACGGACAGCTGGCCGCCGTCATCGGCGAGCCGGGCGTGGGAAAGTCGCGGCTGCTGTGGGAATTCGCGCACACCGCGCGCAGCCGCGGCTGCCTGGTCCTCGAGGCCGCCTCCGCGTCGTACGGCAAGGCCACCGCGTACTTTCCGGTCATCGAGCTCATGCGCAGCTACTTCGCGATCGAGCCGCGCGACGACGCGCGCACGATTCTCGAAAAGCTCACGGGCAAGCTCCTCGCGCTCGATCGCACGCTCGAGGCGTCGCTGGCGCCGCTCTTGTCACTGCTCGACGTGGCGGTCGGCGACGAGCGGTGGGAACGGCTCGATCCCGTCCAGCGCCGACAACAGACGCAGGACGCCGTCATCGGCATTCTCCTCCGCGAGAGCCGGCTGCAGCCGCTCGTCGTCGTCTTCGAAGATCTCCACTGGATCGACGACGGAACTCAGGCGCTACTCGACGCGCTCGTCGATCGCATCGTCTCGGCGCGCCTGCTGCTGCTCGTGAGCTATCGGCCGGAATACGCGCATGCGTGGGGCGCCAAGCCGTACTACCGCCAGCTGCCCGTCGAGCCGCTGAGGGCGGAGAGCGCGGAAGAGCTGCTGCGCGATCTGCTCGGCGCCGACGCGAGTGTCCACACGCTGCGGCCGATGCTCGTCGAGCGCACCGACGGCAATCCGCTCTTTCTCGAGGAGATCGTACGATCGCTCGTCGAAACCCGCGTCCTCGTCGGACGCCGCGGCGCGTATCGGATGCGCGGTGGCCCGGAAGCGATCAAGGTGCCGGCCACCGTACAGGCCATCATCTCGGCGCGCATCGACGGGCTCGCGGTCGAAGACAAGCGCCTGCTCCAGGCGGCGTCGGTCATCGGCGTCGACGTGCCGTCGCCGGTTCTGGAGAACATCGCAGAGCAGAGCGGCGACGCACTTCGGCTGTCGATCATGCGGCTCCAGGCGGCCGGGTTCCTCGACGAGCTCCGCTTGTATCCGGACATCGAGTACACGTTCCGGCACGCGCTGGCGTGCGAGGTCGCCTACTCGACCCTCGTGCGTGAGCGGCGGCAGTCGCTGCACGCGGCGATCCTCGGCGCCATGGAGCGTCTGTTTGCCGATCAGCTGGTCGAGCACATGGAGCGCCTTGCCCATCACGCGCTGCGCGGCGAGGTATGGACGAAGGCCGTCACGTACTGTCGCCTCGCCGGCGTGAGAGCGCGGAGCCTTTCGGCGAACCATGCGGCGGTGACGCACTTCCAGCATGCGCTCGAAGCCATGGAACATCTGCCGCCGACCACCGACAACGTCGCCGCCGCGGTCGATCTCCGACTCGAGCTCCGCAGCGCGCTCAGCCCGCTCGGCGAGCACAAAAAGATGTTCGAGACGATCGACCATGCCGAGCGTCTGGCGACGCAGCTCGGCGACGCGCATCGTCTCGGGCGCGTCGTCGCCTTCCGTTCGAATCTCTTCGCGCTGCGCGGCGATTTCGAGCGGGCCGTCGAGGAAGGCCGCCGCGCGCTGGACATCGCCGAGCGCCTCGACGACCGACCCCTTCGAATCCTTGCCCGTGGGTTTCTTGGCATCACGTACTGGGCGCGCGGTGAATATCGCGAGGCCGTCGACATCGCCGGTCGCAACGTGCGTGAGCTCGCCGGCCGCAGCCCCATCGAGCCCTCGGGGCTCACGGTCATACCGGCCGTCTACTCGCGCACGGCGATGGTGCTCTCGCTGGCCGAGCTCGGCGAGTTCGACGATGCGGCGCGAATCGGCACGGAGGCGCTCGGCATCGCCGAAGCGTCCGGACATCCTCAGAGCGTGATCTCCGCGTGCCTCGGCCTCGGCACCGGATACGTCCGTCGCGGCGATTTCGAGCGCGGCATCACCACGCTCGAGCGCGGCCGGACGCTGGCCGAGGCGACGGCGCTCAGCGGGATCATGCTCGAGCTGGCGCTGCCGTTGGCGTCGGCGTACGCGCAGTGCGGTCGCGTGGCCGACGCCGAGGCGTTGGTCGAGGACGCCGTCGCGCGCGCCATTGCGCTGCGCAACCGGCTGGGTCACTGGATTCGTGCCGGCGGCCTGGCCGAGGCGTATCTCGCGGCCGGACGCGTCGAGGACGCGCTGCCGATGGCGCAGCTCTATGTCGAGGTCACGCGGATGGTGAAGGCGCGCGGCAACGAGGCATGGGCGCTGCTGCTGCTCGGCGATGTCCTCGCACACCATCCCGACGCCAAGCACGAGGAGGCCGCGTCGACGCTCGGCGCTGCGCGGGGCCTGGCACGCGAGCTCGGCATGCGACCGCTCGAGGGCCGCTGCCATCTGACGTTGGGCTGTCTCGAGCGCGAGCGTGGCGCGCGCGAGGCGGGGCAGATGCACCTGACCACGGCCGCTGATATGTTCCGAGCGCTGGGCATGTCGACCTGGCTGGCAAGGGCGGAAAACGTGTTGCGGTCGGTGCGGTGAACGACGGTCGGAGCTGGGGGAGGACTGACGATGTCGGGCCGCGTACAGCGACGGATTCCAGGTCATCACAACGACCACATCGCCATCACGACCACCGATGTGTTCGAGAGCCGGGGTACGACGGTCGAGAAGACGAGCCAGGTCACGGTCGCGGCAAGGGACAACGTCCCGAGCGGCGACCTGTGGCTCGGCCTGAAGATCGGCGCCGGTCAGACGGTGCGTCTGCTCACCGTTGACGACCGCGCCTGGGTGGACAGCAAGACGGCCGAGGAGCCCGTGGCCGCGTCCGCGTTCGAAAGAGTCTTCGGAAAAGGCCGGAATCAGCGATGGGCCGCGTTTCGCATCGACCTCCGCAAGAAGCAGGCGCTGACGCGACGGATGACACGGCAAGGATTGAGCTTCGACACACGGCTGAAGCTCACCGGCCCGTTTGCGTTCGATGTCGCGGATCCCGACGCGCAGGTCATTCCGATCGCGGTCTGCTATGTGCCGCACGATCCCGCGTCGCTGGCCCGGAAAGACATCCTTCTCGGCCACAGCGTCGTGCCCGCGGCACCCAAGCGACGACAGCGGCCACGCCGCCGCAAGTCTTGATGGGGAATCTCTCCGAGACGTTTCACGACGTGCTCGCGCGCCGCGCGGCGGCCCATCCGGACCGCGAGGCGCTCGTCGACCACCGCCACCGCGTGACGTACGGCGAGCTCGCGGCGCGCGTCGACCGCACGGCGGCGGCGCTGCAGAGCTTGGGCATCGGGCCGGGCGACGTGGTCACGATTCAGCTCCCCAACTGGGTCGAGTTCGCGTACGTGTTCTTCGCGTGCGAGCGCATCGGGGCCATCGCCAACCAGATCGGGCCCGACTTCCGCAGCCGCGAGGTCGAGTACATCGTGCGGTTTTCGGAAAGCCGCGCGTTCGTGTGCCCTGCGACCTTCAAGGGCTTCGACTACGTAGCGATGGTGCACGAGCTGCGGCCACGGCTCCAGACGCTCAAGGTCGTGCTCGTCCTGGGCGGGAGCGAGACGGGTCAGAGTGGGGACGGAACGGTCTCGCTCGACGACCTTATATATGGACCGACGCCGCCCCCGCCGCTCCCGCCCTATCGCATGTCGCCGGACGCCGTCATGCGGATGGCGTTCACGTCGGGCACGACCGGCAACCCCAAGGGCGTGACGCACTCGTTCGAAACGACCCTGCCTGCGGCCGAGATCCTGAACGACGCGATGAACGTCACCGAGCGCGAAGTGTTTCTCGTCTACCTGCCGCTCGGCCTCAATTGGGGCTATCTCACGCTGCTGCAGTCGATCATGGCCGGCGCGCGTGCCGTGCTGCTGGACCGCTTCAGCGGCCGCGCCGCGCTGGAGCTGATCGAGCGCGAGCGCGTCACGTTCATCCCGAGCGCGCCGGCGTCGATCATCGCGATGCTGAACGATCCCGACCTGCAGCGCTTCGATCTCTCGTCCCTGCGCGTCGTCATCACCGGCGGCGCCTCCTGCCCCGTCGAGACCATCCGGGCGTTCCGCGCGCGCATACCCGGCCATCTCATCGAGCTCTATGGCATGCTCGAGACCGGTTTCCACACGTTCACGCGCTTCGAGGACGATCCGGAAGTCGTCGCGGGCAGCATCGGCCACGAGGCGCCGCGCATGCAGCTGCGAATCATCGACGCCGACGGACGGGACGTGCCGCGCGGCACCGAAGGCGAGATCGCGGCCAAGGGTCCGTCCGTGCACCTTGGCTATTACAAGAACGCTCAGGCCAACGCCGAGCTCTTCACCGCTGACGGCTGGTTCCGCACCGGTGATCTCGGCATGCGCGATTCGTCGGGCAACGTCCGCATCGTCGGCCGGCTCAAGGAAATGATCAATCGCGGCGGCAAGAAGTTCTTCCCGCGCGAGGTCGAGGAGATTCTGTACACGCATCCGAGCGTGCTGCATGCGGCGATCGTCGGCGTGCCCGATCCGCGTTTGGGTGAGCGCAACTGTCTGTGCATCATCCCGCGGCCGGGCAAGCGCGTGGAGCTGAAGGAGATGGTCGCGTATCTGCGCGATGGCGTGGCGACGTACAAGCTGCCGGAGGAGCTCGAGATCTTCGACGAGTTTCCATTCACGCCGACCGGGAAGATCCAGCGCCACGCGCTCACGAAGCAGGTGCTCGCGCGGCGCCAGGGCGCGCCCTCGTGACCGACACGCCGCTGATCGACATGCACTCGCACTGGGGGACGCAGCGCGGCTACCCGTTCCAGACGCCCGAGGAGCTCGCCCAGCAGGAGCGCGTGTTCAAGTCGAAGCCGCGTTACGTCACCGAGGCCGAGATGGCCGAGCACTTCAGAAAGACCGGCGTGCGCGTGATGCTGGATCTCGGCATCCGCATGTCGCAGTCGATCGATGAGGCGCGCGCGCTCCACGACTACGCGTTCGCCACGCAGCGCGAGCACCCGAACGTGATCCTGGGTCACTGGCTGCACATCGACCCGCGCCACGGCCGCGCCGCGGTCGACGAGCTCGATCGATGTCTGCGCGCGGCGCCCGGCGTCGTCGGCCTCGGTGTGCCGGGCTCGGGTTTCAACGTCCCCGCCGACGACCGGCGCTACGAGCCGCTCTACGATCTCTGTGCCGATGCCCGTGCGCCCGTCCTTATTATGGTCGGCACCACGGGCCTCGGCGCCGGCCAGCCCGGCGGCGCCGGCGTTCGGCTGGACGCCAGCCACCCCCGGCATCTCGACGAAGTCGCCGCAAGCCACCCGCAGCTGATCATCGTCGCCTCGCGCCCCGCATGGCCATGGCAGACGGAAATGATCGCGATCCTGCTGCACAAGACGAGCGTCTGGTACGAGCTGCACGGCTGGTCGCCGCGCTACTTCGCGCCGGATCTGAAGCAGGAGATCGGCCGCCGCCTGCGGGATCGCGTGATGTTCGGCGCGGATTATCCCCTGCTGTCGTACGAGCGGCTGCTCGCGGACTGGAAGTCCGAGGGCTACGGCGAGGACGTGCTCGACTGTGTGCTCCGGCGCAACGCGGAGAGGTTTCTCGCCGCTCAGTCGATGTAGAAGCGTCCTCTCCACGCGATGAGCAGCTCGTAGAGTCCGTAACTCGCGAGGCCGATGGCAACGACAGCCATCAGCCACGGCGCGGAGGGCGCCCGCAAGGCGCCTTCGAGTCCGATGACGTCGCCAGCGTCATGCGTCCACGCGGCGATCAGGACAAAGAGCCCAATGGTGCACATCACCACGCCGCGCGAGACGAGCCCGAAGCGAGCGATCGCGTAGATGACCGCCCACGATGCCGGCACGAAGCCGGTCAGATCGATCGCACGCCCGAAGTCGGCGCGCCATCCCCGTCTGATGAGGATCACGCCGGCGACAACGATGAGCGTGCCGACGAGCGCGAGTATGACCGCTCCGTGGGGAATGTCCACCAGCGCGCGCGAGGCCCACGTCCTGGCGACGTCGTCGCCTCGCGCCGCGGCGCGGTGGAATGCCGCGCGCAGCGCCGGGGTCGACAGAAAACCGAACATCACGCCGGTGATCAGCCATTCGAGGCGGGGCAGAACCTTCCCGCGCGCGTCGCGCTCTGGATCGGCGATAGCCCGGCATACCTCCCACAGCGCGTAGTACAGCAGCCCGATCCCGATCGTCGCGAGCATCACCGCACCGAGCGGCGCGCGGCCCACCGCGGCGAACGCCGCTGCGGGACCATCGACGTCACCGCCGATGCCGAGCCGAGCGGCGGCGACGAGGAGGCCAGTGAGCACGAACACGAGGCCCTTCGCCCCATGTCCGATACGCGCGGCCGGCTCAACCCACGGCTTGACCTCGCGCGTGGCGGTCTCGACGTGTCGAGCAAGCTCGGGCGACGCCGCGGAGCGGCCGATCACGCCGTCTTCCGTTCCACAACGCACGACGATTCGGCAACCACTACGGCGGCGCTCGCCGCGCCGTAGCGCCGGCGCCGCCACAGCCGATACGCGACGACCGCGCCGAGTGCCAGCGGCCCGAGCAAGAGCAGCAGTCGCGCGCTGCCGTAGCGATTGAGCAGTGCGGCGGCGCGGTCGCCGACCAGATAGCCGACGGTCACCCAGATCACCATGTACACGAGCGTGCCGACCGCATCGCACGTGATGAACTTGCCGTACGTGATGTGGCCGCAGCCCGACAGCGCTGACGCAAACAGCCGGACGCTCGTCGAGAAGCGCGACAGCAGAATCGCCGCCGCGCCGAAGCGCTGAAAATAGCCGACTGTCTTGTCGACGCACTCGGCCGACCCGAGCGTGATGCGACAGTACAGCTTCAGGATCCGCGGGCCGTGCAGCGCGCCGGCCAGGTACGGCACGTGATCGCCGATCAGCGAGCCGGCCGCGCCGGCGGCGACGATGCCCACGAGCTGCCGCGGCTCGTCGGCCAGCGTCGCCGCGACGAGCAGCAGGATGCGGCTCGGGAACGGCACGCCCGCCGCTTCCACGAGGAACGCGACGAACACCACCGAGAGCAGATGCGCGACCAGGAATCCGAGATGCGAGTCGATGAAATCCACGTCGCTCCAGCAGGACGCAGCAAACCCGGTGCCGCTACCCGGCAAGAAGAAAAGGCGGCCCAGGAGGGCCGCCTTTTCGGGCAGCGCGGAGCCGTTCAGCTCACTGTTCGTCGGGGGGCTCGGGTCCCTTCTTGCCGAGGCCGATGTGCTGGGCCTTGCCCTTCAGCTCGAGAATGTCGAGGCCGGACCCGTTGCGGTCGGTCGCGTAGATGAACCCGCGGTTGTCGACCTCGAGGTTGTTCGTCATGTAACCGTCCGGGGTGGTGTTGGCGTTGGATTCCGGAACGTAGAACCCGACCTCGACCGGTCCTTGCGGCTCACGGATGTCCCACACGCGCACGCCGCCCGTGAAGTACGCGAGGAACGTCAGCCGCCCGTAGAACGGATTGCGGAAGTTTTCCTCGCTCGAGTGCACGCCATACCGTGCGCCCCGCGTGCAGTAGTTGCCACGGGGATACTTCTCGCCCAGACGCGGATCCACCCACATGGTCGCGAGGACCATCGGCCCCTGCCACGGGTTTACCTCGGCCCGCGTGCCGGGCGGAACGGTCTTCGAATTCTCCACCGTGACGTCGACGACGAAGCTCCAGTGCGGCGCCTCCTGGCATAGATCGGCCGTCGCCTCGGACGCGAGCAGCACGATGTCGCGCGTCTTGAACTCGGTGAAGTTTGCATAGCTCGCGGGCTTCATGCCGAAGACCGGCATGCTGGTGTGGCCGCCCTGATCCGGTGACATGTACATGATGCCGGCCTGCGCATCTTCGATCTGGGCGCTCGTCGGCCGGTCGGGATCGCCTGTATAGGACCCGCCATACGCCGGTGTCAGAAGCTTCCTGCGGTTGATGATCTGCAACACGCCATCGTCGCCGACGCCCCACGCGGCGTAGATGCGGTTGCCGATCACATCGTCGGGCCCGGACGCGCGAGCGAGTGGTTGACCAAACTGCGGGTGCTCATACGTCGAGATCGCCCCGTGAAGGGTGGGCGGCGTCGCTCCCGTTGCGTCGGGCTGCGCGCCGACCAGCCCGTACGTCCGGATGTACTTCGGGTAATCGGTGTACACCGGGGCCACCGTTCCGGCCACTGCCGGCGGAATCGTAGGGTGGCCGCTCCAATCAAAGATCACCATCACCTGACCGACGCGCCAGCGGTTCGGCGCCGCCACGTCTTTGCTACCGGGCATGTACGCGATGCCGGTCTTGCACTCCCACCAGAGCTTGTGCGTGTTGCGAATGCCCAGCAACGCCGCCACCGGCCGCGGGCCCCGGATATCCGTCACGTCCCAGATTTCGTAGCCGGAGCGCTGCGAGGCGTTGCCCTGGATGTTGCGGAGAAGGTACACGTGGCCAGGTGCCCCGCCCGGCAGATCCGAGCCCAGGCACATCCGCGCCATCTGCGCCTGCCCGCCCGCCACCGGGACCGGAATGTGGTACGTCTCGACGGGGTTCTTGGGATCGCTGACGTCGATGATCATCGTCCCGTTCGGCTCGACCGGGCTACCCGGCTTGAGCGGATTGGGCTTGCTGCCGCCATGCGTGCCGACGAACGCAATGGTCCGTCCATCGGGATAGACGATGACGTTCGGCTGGTACGCCGGCCTCCCCTGCAGATCGACGTGGCCTATGCGATGCACGTTCTTTTGTTCGCCGCTTTGACTGATGGCATACGCCGGCGAGACATATGCCACGCTCAGAGCCGCGATCGCCAAAGCAACACCCGTAACCACGCGCTTGCGCGATAGCAACATGGCTCCTCCTGTGGACTCCCGAGACAACCTCCTCACTGCTTAACCGCCGCGTCCACGTCGGACGCGGCTCGCGACGCCGTGAGCGCATTCGGCGGGTGGGCTTCCTTACAGCGCGCGCGAGAGATCTGTCAAGGCGTTTGCGGCAAGCGCGCGTTGGCGCGCGTTTCGTACGGCCACGAACGTCAGACGCCGAGCAATCGATGGCGCAGGGCGGACTCCGAGCGCAGCGTGGCGGCGTCGCCGCTCCACGCGATCGCGCCGTTATTGATGACGTAGGCGCGCTCGGCCAGCGCCAGCGCGAGATCGGCGCTCTGCTCGACCAGCAGCAGCGTCGTCTCGCCCTTGAGCGAGCGCAACACGTTCCACACCGCCTCCACGATCGCCGGCGCGAGCCCCTCGAACGGCTCGTCGAGCAACAGAAGCTCCACGTTGCCCATCAGCGCGCGCGCGATCGCGAGCATCTGCAGCTCACCCCCGGAGAGCGTGCCGCCGCTGGACTCTCGCAGGTCGCGCAGACGCGGAAACGCGTCGAAGACACGCTCCAGGGTCCATGGGCCGCGGCCCCGACGTGCGATGGTCAGATTCTCCAGCACGCTGAGGTTCGGAAAAATGTGCCGGCCCTGGGGCACCAGGCCGATGCCGAGACGCGCGATCGCCTCGGGCGGCCAGCCGGCGACATCCCGCTCGCGGTACAAGACGCGTCCGCGGCGCGGCGGCACCACGCCGGTGATCGCCGCCAGCGTCGTGGTCTTGCCCGCACCGTTTCGGCCGAGCAGCGCGACGACCTCGCCGGAGAAAATCTCGAGCGAGACGGCATGCAGCACGTGGCTCTTGCCGTAGAACGCGTCGACACCGTTCACGGCGAGCAGCGGCGGGGTCTGCGGGCGCGCGCGAGCCGCGGCGACGTTCTCGTCGACTCGCAGGTGACCGAGGTACGCGGCCTGCACCTCGGCATTCTTCTGGATGTCGGCCGGCGCCCCCTCGGCGATGACGCGGCCCTGGTGCAGCACGGTGATCCGGTCGGACAGCGCCAGCACCTGGTCGATGTCGTGATCGATCAGCACGATCGTGACGCCGCCGCGCATCGTGCGGATCAGCTGCGCGACGCGCACACGATCGGACGCCGACAGCCCGGCGAGCGGCTCGTCCAGCAGCAGCAGCTGTGGCCGCGTGGCGAGCGCGATGGCGATCTCGAGCAGCCGCTGGTCGCCGTGCGAGAGCGCGGCGGCCGGCGTGTCGGCGCGATCGGCGAGGCCGACCGCGGCGAGCAGCCGCGCCGCCTCTGCGCTCACATCCGCCAGGCGCGCGCTGTCGGCGAGCATCGCGAAGCGTCGCGGGTGCTTGGCCTGCACGGCCAGGCGAACGTTCTCGAACACGCTCAGCGCCTGGAACACGCTCACGATCTGAAACGAGCGCGACACGCCGCGCGCCACGATGCGATGCGGCGGCAGACCGGTGATGACGGCGCCGTCGAAGCGGGCCCGTCCGTCATCGGCAGGCAGGAGCCCGGTCAGCACGTTGAACAGCGTCGTCTTGCCCGCGCCGTTCGGGCCGATGACCGAGCGCAGCTCGCCGGCGCCAACGGCGAATTTCGCGCCGTTGACGGCGGCGAGACCGCCGAAGAACTTCGTCACGCCGTCCACCTCGAGCAGCACGCGATCGGCGTGACGCGGCGCACCTGTGGACGCGCCAACCGGCCCCGGCGCGGCCGCCGGCGCCGCCTGCGGCGTCGGCGACTCCGGCTCGCGTCGCAGCCCGCGCACGC
>Ga0310810_10000367_pt1 | contig 46990 bp, 37 predicted proteins | sample NCmetagenome_FD_207641 | JGI IMG/M metagenome (GOLD analysis project Ga0310810, IMG submission 207641) | Soil microbial communities from experimental microcosm in Duke University, North Carolina, United States - NC | ecosystem: Engineered > Artificial ecosystem > Soil microcosm > Unclassified ...
GTCGTTGGTTTCGATCACCTGCCCCGACCACCGATGCGTGATGTCCAGATCCGGCATGATGCGTCTGGCTTGCTCTTCCAGTGCGCGGAAGCATGCCGCGGTATCGGGGGACTGGCCGGTCTTGTGATCCTGGCCTCCATAGATCGCGTAGTCGTAGCCGCGGTGGGAATCGACTCGGAGGTAATAGTAAGGATCGGAGGTATCCCAAAACGAAGCCTCGGGCACCGCGCCTTTGGGGAGGCGTCCGCCGACAACGTAGGAGGTGTACAAGTACAGTTTGGTCTGGAGCAGCAGTGCGCTCGCCGTGCTGGTCTTCCCCATCAAGGGCGTGTGCGTGGCGATGACGAGACGATCGCACGTGATCGTGTGGCCGCCGGCCTTGACCGCCAGAGGACTGACCTGCACTTCATCCGATTCGGTATGCTCGAAGACGTGCGAGCCGTCACCATCGACCAGTTTCGCGAGCGCCGCGAGGTACTTGCGCGGATGAAACTTTGCCTGACCGCCGTACTCGACGCCTGGAGTCCCGAAGTACGGCACGGCATCCAGATACCGGGCATCGAACCCGAGGTCCGCGGCGAGATCCGCTTCTGCGCGCAACTGCCGCGCCTCGTCGCGTTTCGATCCCGGCGGCGCGTGCTTGTAGCCGTTCACCCAGGTCCATTCGCAGTCGATATCCTCGTGCCGCACGATCCGATCGATCTGTTCGATCGCCGCCAGCCCGGCGTCCCAGGCGGCCCATGCGTGATCGCGCCCGAAGGATTTGACGAGGTCGGTCAGGTCGACGTCGGTGACGCTGGTGACGTGCGCCGTCGTCAATCCCGAGTCGACGCCGCCGCACCGGCGCCTATCGATGACGGCGACGCGCTGTCCGCTGCGTTTCAGCAGGAGCGCCGCGGTGAGACCGGTGATACCGGCGCCGATGATCGCGACGTCCACCGTGATGTCCCGATCGAGGGCCGGATAGCGGGAGATCGCCGCCGAGTCTTCCCAGTACGTGTGCGTTGCCAGCTCTGCCGCTGTCGTCATGAAGCCTCCACACTCACGACGAATGCGAGCTTCCTGCCATGCCGCGGCTGAGGCTCGGCCGCAGCTACTGGCTGGACACCTTTCAGGGCGCCGCGCCGAAGCTGCCGCCCCTTCGGGGAACCCATCGCGCCGATGTGGCAATCGTCGGCGGCGGCGTGACGGGGTGCGCGGCCGCGCTGCTGTTCGCGCGCGCGGGCGCGACCGTGGCGCTTGCGGAGTCGGCGCGCATCGGGCGCGGCAGCACGGCCGCGAGCACGGCCCTCCTCATGCAGGAGCCGGACGCGGACTTCGTCGATCTGCTGCCGAAGTACGGCACCGCCGCGGCGATGCGCATCTGGCGCCGCTGCCGCACGGCGGTGACCGACATGCGCCGGACGCTCGACGCGCTCGGGACGCCCGCGCTCCGATCCCTGCCGTCCGTTTACCTGACGCGCGATCCAGACTGCGTCTCCACGCTTCGCCGCGAAGCGGCGGCGCGACAGCGCTGCCATCTGGCGGGTCGTTTCGTCGAAGGCGGCAGCCTTCACGCGCTGATCGGATTCGGCGCGCATGGCGCGATCGTCACGCCCGGCAACGCGCAGGTCGATCCCTATCGCGCGTGCCTCGCCCTCGCACGTGCCGCGGCCAGCCGGGGCGCATCGCTGTTCGAAGGATCCGCCGTGACGCGGATCCGGGGGAGCCGCGACGGAGTGGAAGTGACGCTCGAGCGCGGCAGGGTCCTCGCGGACTGGGCCGTCATCGCCACCGGTTATGCGACGCCCCAGTTCGAGCGGCTCCGCGCGCGCTTCCGGATGATGAATACGTATGCGATCGCGACGCCGCGGCTGGACGCGGCGCTCCGCAAGCGACTCCGAGTGGCCGATGTGATGATGTGGGACACCGACCGTCCGTACCACTACCTGCGCTGGACCGATGACGGACGCCTGCTGTTCGGCGGCCGCGATCGCCCGCGGCTCGCCGGCGCGATCCGCCCCGCCGCGTTGAAGCTGCGCGCGATGCAGTTGATGTCGGACCTGCGTTCGTGGTATCCCGCGCTCGGCGCGGTACATCCGGAGTACGCGTGGGAAGGCCTGTTCGCCGTGACGCCGGACGGCCTGCCCTACATCGGCCGTCATCGTCTGTATCCGCGGCAGTTGTTCGCGCTGGGCTACGGCGGCAACGGCATGACGCTCGGCTTCTTCGCCGCCCAGGCCGTCGTCCGGCTCGCGCGCGGTCGTCCGGGGCCCGATGACGAGCTGTTCGGCTTCGCCCGCGGCCGTCGATGAACGACTGCCTAGATCGAGTCGCGCTCGAACAAGACCGTCCGGGCGAACAGATTGGGCTTTGCCGTCCGGCTCGCCTGCGTCCAGGCGCGGCACTCGATGCCCCGCGTTCCGTCGTTCGCCCACCACTCCGGTTGCACACGCGCGAGATCCGGGAGCGCGAAGCCGATGAGATCCTCGATCTCCCCAAATGTGAGTACGACGGAGTCCGCAAACCTGCCATCGAGATAGGCATGGAGCGGACGGTACGGGCCGGGCACCGGGAGCGCTGGTGAGATCATGTGTTCGACCGATGCCTCAGGCTCGGGCCGCGAACACCATCTCGCGGATCTGACGCAGGATGCCGCTCGTCGGCATCGATTCGAAAGTCCGATTGTGGATGAATCCGGCGGCCGACACGCCCGGGCCCGTCCACCCCTCGATCGTCCTGGTCTGCTGCTTGTGCGTTACGTTGACATGCAGGGACAGGTCGCCGGGCATCTCGAACAGCGACACGTGGTACTGGTTGACGGGGCCTGCCGGTGCACCGAATTTGCTGATGCCCCGCTCCAGCGTCTGAACGTCGCCCGTCCAGGCATCGGTGAGCAGGGAGTGATGGGAGTTGAGGTGTTGAACGTTGGCCTTTCGGACCATGACCGCGCCTTCTTTCGTATTTCCGTGCTACGTGCGCGCCGGATCAGTCGTGAAGCACGACGCTGAGCAGCGAGCTGTTGATCTTGAGAGGGAGTTCGCCGTCGTATTCGATGAAGCCCAGCCTCTTGAACTTGTTGAGGAAAAAATTCACGCGCGAGCGCGTGGTGCCGATCATCTCGGCGAGCGTCTCCTGCGAGATCCTCGGGACGAGGCGGGCCGGCCTGTCCTGCTTGCCGTAGCGCGCCAGCAGCAGCAGCGCGCGCGCGAGCCGCTTCTCGCTCGAGTTGAAGAGCTGATCGATCAGGTCCTCCTCGATCCGCAGGTTGCGCGACAGCATGTGCGAGATGAATCGATCGGACATGGCATGCTGGGTGTGGAGCAGACGGACCATCTGCTCCCTGGCGACCATCAGGATCACGCTCGGCGTCAGCGCGGTCGCGCTTCCCATCCGGAAGGGCTGTCCCGCCAGGCAGCCCTCGCCAAAGAAGTCGGTTGGGCCGAGCATCGCCACCACGGCTTCCCGGCCGCTCTTCGACAGCACCGACAGCTTGACGCCGCCGGATTGAATGTACATGACGTGCTCGGCGGCATCGCCCTGTGTGAAGATCGTTTCTCCCCGCGCGAACTCCCCGACGGATTTCGACACTACCGACGACGTGAGGAATGCCTGTACGTCGAAGAACGGGCTCGCCTTGGCCGCCCTGGCGACGGAAAGCGAGGGTTTTCGAGACATGTCAGAAGGATGGCACGTTTAGGGCGCGGGAGGTGTGCAGAAGGGTACAGGCCTTCCCCGAGGCCTCAGCTTCTGCCGAACTCGTCGAGCCAGGCCAGCAGGTGACGAATGCTTCCGGTGGCGAGCGCGATGCTCGTGTCGGCCGCGCCGTAATAGAGCTGAATCGTGTCGCCGTCGGGCTCGATGACGTAGCCGCAGGGGAAGGCGACGTTGCCGACGTCGCCGGTGCGCTCGTACTCCGCTTCAGGCCCGAAGATCCAGGAATCGCCGCGCAGCAGGACGTGCTCGGGGTTTTCGAGGCTCAGCAGCGCCAGGCCGAGCCGATAGAGCGATCCCGCCGCCGTGCGGCGGACGCCGTGATAGATCATCAACCACCCGCGGGGCGTTTCGATCAGCGGCGGCGACAGTCCGATCTTGTTCGCATCCCACCAGCCTCCGCGGCGCGCCTGAAGCACGACCCGGTGCGCGCCCCAATTGCGCAAGTCCGGCGAATAGGAGATCCAGATGTGCGCGGCGTTCTCGGCTATCGGACGGTGCAGCAGCGCGTAGCTGCCGTTGATCCGGCGCGGCAGCAGCGCGGCATCCTTGTCGTCGGGCTGCATGACGAGCCCGAGCCGTTCGAACGACACGAAGTCGCGGGTGAGCGCGAGCGCGACGCCCGGTCCTCCCCTGCTGAACGCCGTGTAGGCGATCGCGTACTGCCCGAGGTCCTGCACGTACGTGATGCGGGGATCCTCGATGCCCCAGAGTTCTTCCGGGTAGCGGGCGGGATCCGGCCAGAGTGTCGGCTGGGCATCGATCTGCCAGCCGTCGACCCCGTTGACGGAACGCGCGGCGGACAGGTGCGAGAGGCCACGGCGATCCTCGACCCGGCATAGCAGCAGCGTCGTGCCATCATGGAGCCGGATGGCGCCCGGATTGAAGACGGTATGGACCGGATACGGCCAGTCCGCGGCGGTGAGGATCGGGTTCGACACGTGACGTTCGAAAAGCGTCTGGTGACGGGGCATGACGAGCGTCACAGGCCGGCTCCGATCAGTGCAGGCACAGCGGCGTCGACGCGCTCGCTCGCGTGCATATCGCTCAGCGCGAGCAGAAACGCCAGCGTCGATTCCGCGCCTTGATTCTCGTTCACGCGATCGGCGTGGAGGCCGTCGCGGCACCCCCCCGTGAGCGGATCGTAGAGCGAGGCATGCAGGTGGTTTTCGCCGAGGAACCAGTTGAACGCACGGCGCGCGTACGACGCCCACCGCGGATCGCCGTCGATCCGCGTCGCGTCGAGGCACGCCGAGACCATCGATCCCGCCTCGACGGGCTGCTGATCGAAGATCGCGGGGGCCGTCCCCCGGCTGTAGAAGCCGTTCGATCCGACCGGCGCGAAATACCCGTCGGCCGAACGCTGAACCGAGGCGAGCCACTCGAGCGATCGGCTGCCCGTCGCGATCATCTCCGGCCGTTCGAGCCAGGCGCCGGACACGATCAACGCGGCCGGCAACTGGGCGTTGCAGTAGGTCAGGCCGTCTTCGCACCACGGCCAGTCGGGACGGCTGACGCGCCCGAACAGATCCATCAAGCGCTCGGCAAGGGCCTGGCCGACCGCCTGCACGCTCCTGTCCCCGTGGAACGCGTGAAGGTATTCGTCGATCCCGAGCAGGGTGAATGCCCAGGCGCGCGGACTCCGGAATCCGGACACCGCCGGCAGCGCCGCATGAAAGAGACTGCCCGCGAGGCTCCGGCGCCCGGGATCGCGGGCGCGGCCGACAACGGTCCCGAGCGCCTGCAGTCCGCGGCCGTGACAATCCTCCGAGCCGTGCTCCTCGGTCCACGCGCGGGAGTAATTCAGAAAGTTCCGGAACCGTCCGGTGCGCCCGTTGAAGGCGTCGCTGACGAAGGCCAGGTATCGCGACGCCATCGCGCGCACGGCGGGCCCCTCGTCGGTCCCGGCGTCCTCGATCCGGGCCATCAGCATCAGCGCGCGCGCGTTGTCGTCGAGGCAGTATCCTTCCGCGTAGCGCGGCACCGAGAACATGGCGTGCTGCAGCATGCCGGTGTCGTCGGTCATCAGGCGCACGTGTCCGAGCGCGATGTCAGGCAGTCTGACGGGGCGCTTTGCAAGCGTCTGCGCCTGAAAGGACGTCCGCCGACGCGCGGCATGTTCCGCACCGGCCCGCGTGAAACTCTCGAGGTACCTGTCCGCAACCGCCGGCCAGAGCATGCTGCGCCCATATTCCGCGGCGCGCAGCGACAGCGCGTGCCGCCTGCTCTCGTCACCGATCAGGTCGATGACTTCACGCGCGATCGACGCGGCATCGCGCCACGGCACGAGCACGCCGCGGCCGTCCGCGAGCATCTCGCGCGCGTACAGATACGGCGTCGAGACGACGGCCTTCCCCGCTCCGACGGCGTACGCCAGCGTGCCGGACGTGATCTGCGCGGGCTGGAGATACGGAGTGATGTAAATATCGGCCGCCGACAGGAAGTCGACGAGCTCTTCCTGGCTGACGAAGCGATCGTGAAAGATCACGTGATCGGCGACGCCGAGCCGCTGCGCGCGGTGCTCGAGCATCAACCGGTAGGTCTCGCCCTCCCGCTCGACGACGTGCGGATGCGTCGCGCCCAGCACGATGTAGACCGTCTCCGGATGGACGGCGCAAATCGCGGGCAGCGCGTCGATGACGTATTCGATGCCCTTGTCGGACGACAGGAGTCCGAACGTGAACAGGACGGTTTGCCCCTGGACGCCGAGGCGATCCTTGCTGCCGGCGCCGGCGAGGGGCACCGCGGGGATGCCGTGCGGAATGATGTCGATCTTCGCGTCCGGGACGCGGTGCACCTGCCGGAGCAGATCCGCACCCTGTTGGCTCATGACGACGAGGCGCTCGGACAGGCGCGCCATCTCGTCCAGCACCGTGCGCTGCGCCGCGCCGGGCTCGGCCAGGATCGTGTGCAGCGTCGTCACAATCGGCATCCGCAGGTCGCGCAGCAGGGCGAGGACGTGGCCGCCGGCCGGTCCGCCGAAAATGCCGTACTCGTGCTGTACGGACAGCACGTCGGCGCTGCCGACGTTCAGGAAATCCGCGGCGCGGCGGTACGACGCGAGATCGTTCTCGGCGATTTCGAAGCGGACGCGGGACGGATACGCATGATGGTGCCCCGCATCGTTCATCGCCAGTACGAAGCAGTCGGCGCCGGGGCGGGCGTCCGCGATTGCCTGGGCCAGATGCGTGGTAAAGGTGGCGATGCCGCAGCGGCGAGGCAGGTGATTGCCGAGCAGGGCGATGCCCGGCGCGCCTGCCGTCCTGTGGGCGGAAAGGCTCCGCGATTCGGGCATGGCCGATCGTACAGCCCCTCCCGCGCGTTTAGTGTGCAGTCTTGCACAGCGAAGATCGCGGAAGCGTGCTTCGCGGCCGTTCTCTAATGCTGCGTCCCCGCGCGCGTCTTTGCGGCGCTGGTGTCGGCGATGAACTTCGCGATGTCGTTCTTCAGCGCCTTGTGCGCGGAGGGGCGCGTGTACATCATGTGCCCCCCCTCGTAATACGAGAACGACACGCGATCGGTGAACACCCTGTCGTAGCCGAGATGCCAGAAGTTGATTTCGGCGCCCATGAACACGCACGCCATGTCGAAGTAGCCGGCCTCGACGCGGACCTTCAGGTAGGGATTCTTCGCCATCGTCTGCCGCAGGGGCTCGGTCATGTCCATGTAGCCGTTCTGCACGTAGGTCCAGGGACGCACGTTGCCCATCGAGTCGTAATGAAGGTCGCTCTCCCACTTCAGCTCGTTCCTGACGTAATCGCTGAACATGGCCGTGTAGGCGCCCTGCAGCGCGGCGTTCGACGGATCGAATTCTTCCTGCTCGCCGGCGGCGTCCACGTCCGTTGCGGTATAGCGCGTGTCGAGCCGGCCGACCACGAGACGTTTGTCGCGCAGGAGTTCCTTGCGGAACCGGCCGGGATCGATCCTCAGGTTCGTGCGCTCGACGTAATCCGCGGAGAGCCCCGTCAGCCTCGCGATCTTCTGCGCCACCGCCCTGCGCTCGGCGTCGCCGAGCGAATTTCCTTTCAGCAGCGTCGTGGCGTATTCGCCCGTCGCAAAGGTCCGCGCCTCGTCGGCGACCTGCTTCAGCGATTTCGCCTGCAGATCCGCGGCCAGCCGCTTGTGATACCAGGCGGTGGTCGTGTAGGTCGGGAAGTACGACACATAGGCGATGTCGTTGGACGGGCTCGTCGAAATCGTCTGGTACGTCAGGAGGGCGGACACGAGGACGATGCCGTTCAGCTCGATGCCGTGGCGAGACTGCAGCTCCTGGGACAGGCCGGCGGATCGAATCGTTCCGTAGCTCTCGCCGATCAGGTACTTCGGCGACGGCCAGCGGCTGTAGGTCTTGAGGTACTCGTTGATGAAGTCCCCGAACGCGCGAAGATCCCCCTGCTGGCCGTGAAACTGCGCGGGGTTCACGCCATCCACCGTGCGGCTGTACCCCGTCGAGATCGCGTCCACGAACACGAGATCGCTGACGTCGATGAGCGAGCTCTCGTTGTCGACGAGACGGTACGGCGGCGCCGGCTGGAAGCCCTCGTCTCCCATCTGCACGTGCTTCGGAGCGAACGATCCCATGTGCAGCCATACCGTCGACGATCCGGGCCCTCCGTTGTAGAGGAATGACAGCGGGCGCGTCTTCACGTCCTCGCCGTCTTTCGTGTAGGCGACGAAAAACATCCTCGCCTGCACCTTCCCGTCGTCGCCGCGAATGGGCAGCGTGCCGGCGGTGGTCGTGTACTTGACGTCGCGCCCGTCGAGACGAACGGTGTGCGGGGTCTGCGCGATCTTCTCCTCGGCCGGACCGGCCGTCTCGCGCGCGGGCGCCTGCGGCGCCGCTGATTGTTGCTGTGATGGATTCTGGCCGCGCTGCGCGGCGGCGGGCATGCCGGCCGGCGCGAGGAGGGCAAGGGTCAGAAACAAAGGTGTCCGCATCTGCGATCTCCGGGATTGAGGCAATGGAGCGTTCGGAATGATACACCGGGCATGGTGGCCTGCCATTCCGTGGCTTCCGCCTTCAGGCGGAAGATCGCGCGGCAACCTTCGCGAACACGGCGGTGCAAAGGGATTGCAATCAAAAGCCAAAGCCGATGCGTGGCCCGCGGGACCACAATCAGAGCCGCAGCGCCTCGGCCTACGCGCGGAAAATCGCACCTCCGGTGCCGGCCTCCCGGTGCCGCGTCGGCTCGGGTGAATCGATGGCCGGAGAGCTATCAACTTGTGGCAGCCAGATCGTTCGCGCATCGGTCACGAATCGGCGCCGACGCGGAACGGAGCACCTGCGGTGTGATTTTCGAACTAACGCTGCGCGCTGGCCGCATCGCGCCGCGGAGCCGACGTCACCACGCCGGCCGGATGCACCGCGTGATGACTTATGTGGGATGCGGTCCGACGACAGTGGCCGGCTGGCGCCGGTTCCGATATAATTGGAAGTTCAGCCGGTCGGTGTTCCCTCTTCGTGCGGAAGTGGCGGAACTGGCAGACGCGCAAGCCTCAGGAGCTTGTGGCCGCAAGGTCGTGAAGGTTCAAATCCTTTCTTCCGCACCAACTCCTAAACGCTACGAAGGCAGTGATTTGCTAGGCGTGGACGACGCCTCGGCGTCGTTTGCGTGAGGGCGGGATTCCGAAGCGTCTTTGCAAGAATTTGCAAGATTCTTGGATTGCTCTCTCGCCTGCTCGACTCGCAGCAGCGCGAGGCGAAGCCGGCGACTGGTTGTGTTGAGGTAACGCGTCGTCGTGCTGAGGCTGGTATGCCCCAGGAATCTCGACACGTCGGTTGTGAGGACGCCCGCCTCTTCGAACCGGGACGCCGCTTCGTGACGGAGATCGCGAAGCTGAAATCCGTTTAGGCCGGCGGCTTCGCGAGCGCTCTCCCACGCCCGTCGAATCGACTTGATTCGCTCGCCGAGTCGATTCCCGAAGACATACGCTTCCGGCGGAAACGCCTTGCCTGACGGATCGAGCCGACGCATTTCGAGAACGGCAAAGAGCCGATTGGAAATCGGAAGTCGCCGCACGCGACGGGTTTTCGCTTTCTCAGCGCGAATCGTGAGCTCGCGCGCCTCGAAGTCGACGTCCTGCCATTGAAGCGAGAGGATCTCGCCCGGCCGGCAGCACGTTTCGAGCATCGCGACGATCACGCCGCGCACGTGCGGGGGCGCCGCTTCGAACAGCTTACGCTCCGCTTCGGCGTCCGTTAGCCGTTCCTCACGTGGCGATTCGGGATCGAGCCGAATCACGGCCTCACCATTGACCTTGAAGGGTGTACCGGTCAGCAGCCGCTCGCGGACGCCCCACGTGAACATCTTTCGCAGCAGCTTGAGGTCGTGGTTGATCGTGACCGCCGAGCGCTTTTGCATGCGTCGGTGATGCCGATACGCCTCGATGTCGCCCGTCGTGATCTCGGCGACAGGTTTGTCGCCGAACGTCATCGGCGGTTCGGTTCCTGGAAGAACGAACGCGCAGATGAGCTTCAGTCGACAATCGTTGTCGCCCGGATTCACGAGCTGATACCCACGGCGTGCCCGCCAATCGTCCGCGAACTGCCGGAACGTCGTCAGCAGGTCTTGCTGCGGCTTCGGCTGCTGCGCCCGAGCCTGCGCCGCTTGGAACTCGCCGGCGCGGATTGCCGTTCGCAGTCGTTCCGCCTCGATGTCGGCCTCGCTCTTGGTCAACTTCTTGCCCACGTGACGATCGAGCGAGAACCGGTAGTGCTCGCCTTCCCACTGAAAGCTGAAGTGCCAAGGGTGCGGACACTTCGCCCATTTGTGCCGGCCGCAGCAACAGACTTTTCGCAGTCCATCGTTGCGGCCGATGTCGACTTCGCGCCCATCGCGAAGCCGACGCGTGCCTCGTGTGTTCATACGCGCCTCCTTCATCGCCGAATCTACATCACTCGCTGCTCCTGTTGCTTCTGCTCCATCCACTCGTCGACCCATTCGCGGGTCGTGCGGATGTCGCCGCGTTCGTTGAGACGGACGGCTTTCAGCTTTCCTGCTCGCACCGCCTTGTAGATCTCCTTCGGCCCTGCGCCGACGTACGCGGCCGCGCGGCGTGCTGTCCACCAACGGCACTCCGCGGTGTCTTCCTGGGCGGTTTCATGCGTTCGGACGATCGGTTGCATGATCCGAACCTCCCTGCACGTTCGTGCGCGCCGCGACCGTTCCTGTGGCATGCCGCTCCAGCCAGGCGTCGATCCACTCCGGCTTGAGGCGAATTGATCGCCGGCCGCCGATGCGCGCGTTGCGGAGCTCGCCGCGCTCGCAGGCGGTGTAAATCGTGTCGCGGCTGACGCCCGCGTGTGCTGCTCCTTCCGCCACGGTCAACCAGATCTTCATCGGCTCCTCCGCGTGCCCGCGCTTCGGGCGATTCCGAATTGTTGGGAATTCGCGCTCCTCCCCAACGCGCGGTTCAGCGCGCTGAGGAGTCAAAGCGCGGATGAGGGCTGTGTGCCGACATCGGGCCGCAGGGAGCGATTGTCCGAGCGGTGTGGGGAACGATTTCAGCGATCGTCTGTGTCCCACCCGAAGCCGTTGAGTGGCTCGGGATTACGTCGCGAGCCATTCAAGACTGCCAGTCGGCTGGCGCGATCGTTCGCAGTCGCGCCGCTGAATGCCGACGGTCTTCTTTTCGCGTCCGGGCGGTTGTCGCTGCACTATGAGCAACGAATGCACCGGACGTCTTTTTTGGAATGCGTTCGAGCTGAGGACCTGGGTCGTCAGGGCGAACGTGCTCCGCATCGGGCGATGCGGAGGGGGTGCTGAAACAGCACCAGCGAGATACGAACAGATTACGGCCGACCGTTATGGCAGTCAACCTCGACCGATGCAGTTAGCTCGTCCGCCGATGGCGAGCGCGCGCCTTTGTGGTCGGTGTCCGACGCTTGCGTGCGGCAATCGCCGACCGTAGCTGCGCGTTCACTTTCGTCGACGACGTGAATACAGCGGCCACATCCGAGTCGAGCACGATAGCGACGACTGGGCGAGCCAGACGTGCTGCAAATCGATTCGGTTTCGCGCAGGAATAACCGAGCCGGTACTCTGGACGCATGGCAGCTGGCGACATCTCGATCGTCGCTCCGGTAATTGCGACTTAACGGGAGCGCGCCGGGCGGGTCAAGGGCGCGGAGCGGCGAAGCGAACCCTTGACGCGCCCGCGAAGCGCTCCCGCACAATCAATCGCCGGAGCGATGGCTGGATTCACGCTCGAATGAGTTTCTTCACCAGTCTTCCCACCTCCCGGACGTTGAGGAATTCTCTGGGCCTCGCCACATTGACTGTTTGATATTGCTCCCGATCGAAGTGCCCGGGAGCGGTGTTGACCGTGACGATGAATTCGGCGTTCGCGGCAAGCGCGCACTCGAGAAAACGGTTGTCGGGTTCGTGCCGAATGACACTGAGCTCAGTCAGCGGATAGCACACGGGGAAGTTCTCGACAATCTCCGCGACAAACTCCGGATGATCGCCAAGTACGTCGGCATACTCTTCGAGGATCGCCGGCGTGAGCCACGCCTCCATGAGACCGGCGCGTGCGAGCTCGTAGACGAGCGCCGAGGCGTTGTTCTCGCCCGTGAAGGTCGCGAGCTTCAGGATGCAGGTGTCAAGGACGACTCGCAAGGTACGGCCTGGCGCGCCGCAACGCCCGTGCGCGTCGCTTGGCTTCGACGAACGCAACCGCCTCTGCCTCGGTCATGGCTTTGCCCCGGTTCTGGCGGTGCGCTCGCGCCAGCGCCGGAGAGAGCTTGAACCGGACAACCTTGCCGCCAACGACGGCCGTCGCGTACATGACACCAGCGTACGCGAAGGCCGCCATTGACACAAGCGATTCGACCTTGCTTCCCTCCGGGTCAGCGGCATCGATCCGCGTGATGGCGGACTGAGATCCGAGCGAGATCCCGAGGGCGCGATCAGGCGTCAGATCCGACTCGTACCGCCAGTTCGTGGCAGGGGTCCGACGGGGGTGTCAGGGCGGCGCATTCCGCGCGCGCGATCGTACCCATCGACGCTCAATACAAGACAGACAAACCCTGGCGTGAGCGACCCCAATTGCGCGCGTAAGGTTACGCGCGTGCGCATCCGGCGGGGTCGCTCACGCCAGGGTTTGTGTACTGTCGCAACCACAAACCCGGATGGCGGGCGGCACAGAGCGCCGCCCGGTCTCGTCGATACAGATCGGGGCAATCCTTCGAGCGAGAAGCAGTTACCACTTCTCGAGCGGCCATGTTCGCCTCAATGGATGCGTTGCGAGCACGCTCGCAGACCGACTGTGGCTGAGGACGACCTTCAAACGGTAGGTCGTCCCCAAGGACGTCCTCGGCCGTACGTCAGATTCGCACGCTCGACCGGCGCCTCGGCGGCTGAAATCAGGCGACGCCGACCAGCGACGAGAGATGGCAATACTGGCGGGTGAGCTTCACGAATTCCACGCGTCCCTGACCGCATTGGAGCATGTCGCGGAGGCGACCGGATCGCGCGTTCCAGATGGCCGTATCGCCCTGCTGTTGCCACATGCGAAACAGCGCGCGGAAGCGTGGCGCGGAGTACGTGTGCCACAGGGATCGGAGCTGCGGGTCGGCGGCCTCGCCCGGCGCGTCGCGACGTCGCTGTCGGTCGCGAAATACAGACGGCAGCACCTCGGCATTCGACAGCGGCAGCGGGGTCGCGAGTGTCTCGCGCGCCGCGTGGCCGAACAGCCGAATCGCGCTCGCGAAGGGCGCCGGCATGAGTACCCGAATCGTCCAGGCGTACAGCGACCGGAGCAGCTCCGCATGCCGCAGGAGAAAGAGCCGGAAGTCCATCGGAACCGCGCTCGTCACGAGATAGACGAATATGTGATTCTCCCCATCGATCCCGATTGGCAGCTTGTCCGGAAAGTAGCGGTGCCTCGCCGTCGCGCCAGTCCCGAATGTCAGCCCGGGGTACTCCTCCAGCTTGACCTGGCGGTCCCGCAACCGACGTACGAAGTAGCTGCGCTTGTCGAATTCGGTGCCCAGCCACGTGCACGTCCGGTCGGCCACCACCGCGTCCAGGAGCATGAGCCGTTCGATCATGCGGCCCATCGGCATCGACTTCCGGTGCCGGTTGTCGGGTTGCCCGATGGCCGCGTAGAGCGGCTTATGGTGCACGTGGAACAGCCGGCCGCGGTGTGGGGCGCCGGTGGCGATCGGACGGGCGTACCCACACTCGACCAAGCGCCGCAGGAAGTCGGTCGTCTTCTGGCCGTGCGTCAGGCCGGCGAACTGGCAGTACTGCCGCTCAACGAAGACGCCACTGTGAATGAGCACCTCGACGAGGAAGCGCGCCTGGCGCGGCGTGAAGCCGAACCCGCCGACCGCCTCGGTGCGCTCCTCGGTCAGCCGATTGATGTCCCAGCGGTCCGGCGGCGGCGGCAGATTCATCGCAAGAACTCCTCGGCCGCGTGCGGATCGAACGGCGTGCTCCCGCCGCTCCGACCGCCGGCGTGAATCGAGAATCCAGACCGCGAGGCGGCGGCGCCGTGCGCGCCGCGGTAATGCTCGGTCGTGACCTCGACATCCTCCCAGCGGACGTCGCCGTTGGCGTCCTGATACTCGATGCGAACGTCGGGGAAGTGAACCTGCTCGTCGAAGTACGGCAGGCCGTGCTCGCGCGCCCACTCTTCGATCTCTTCGGGCGTGCGGTTGGGCCGGCCGTCGCTGTCGCGGTTGCCGCGATTGCGTTCCTGCAGGAAGCGCTGGTACTCCCGTTTCAGCTCGCGGTCGAGTTCGACGCGAAGGACGCGCGCCTCGCGCGCCTGGAGACGTTCTGCGGCCTTCAGGTAGGCGCGATAGACCTGTGCGTCGTGGCTGCGCTCTCGCGCGCGATCCGCGCCCGCGTAGAAGGTCTGGCGACCTTCTGAGCGAGCGTCTCGATGGCGTTCGAGCAGGCCGTGCCCGTCCCGCGTGAGCGTTGCGGCGTGTTCGCGTTCGTTCAGCGGCACACTTTGGATGAGTCCCTGGCGCTCGAGGGGGCGGAGATCGTCCCCGTCTTCGCGCGGGTCGCGCAGATCGCGCTCGGAGACGACCCGAAACGCACCGATGGTCGCGAGCGTGCGCGACTCGGACCCGTTCAGCAAATAGTCACGGTCGCGATCGCGCACGAGCTCGCGATCGGGCCCGTCTGGCAGATCAAGATGGCGAGCGAACACGTCTCGCGGATCGAGCGCGCGATCGTCGTGTCGGTCGCGCACGTCGCGGTCCCGTTCGTCGCGCGCGTCATCGTCGCGGCTCCGGACGTCGTCATCAGGTTCCGTCGTGAGCCCGCCACCGGCGCGTCCGAGCGAGAGGTACTGATCTTCGCGGTCGCGAATGCCGTCATCTCGCTCGCGTGAGTCGACATCGCGTGGATCGAAATCGCCGAACAAACAACCCTCCAACGTCGCGCGTCAGGCACCGACAGCGACGCGAACGATCCGATTATCGAAGGCGCTCAAAGGTACGGCAATGTTCGATCGGGTGGTTTGGTGCGATGTCGGATGCAGAAGGTTGTTGTGCGCGGCCATCACGCGCTGCAGGATGTCGCCGTGCTCGGCGCCGTCGATGCTCGTCGCTGCGCTCCGCCCGCTCCGCGGCCTGAGGGCATTGATGGCGCTTGCGCGCGGCGCGAGGGGCCATTTGCTGGATGACCACAGGATTGCACAAGAAAGACGACTGGCTCGGTCCGTCGGAGGATCGAGCCGGTCATCGAGGGCCTGGTTCTAGCAGGCAGACCGGATCGTGCGCCTCCACGTCGGCGGCTGTCGTGCCGCAGCGACGCTACTCCCAAGAAAAGCAGGCGGTTTGTCATAGGCGGATCGTTCTGCTAGTCTCGGTCACGGAAGCGACCATGTCGCGCGTTCTGGTCGTCGATGACGATGCGGTTACGCTAGAAACATTGGCGCTCGGTCTGCGTGAGAGCGGCCATACCGTTTCCGTCGCGCCAACAGGGCGCGCGGCGTTGGTCGCGATTCGCCCTCCGCCCGACGTTTTGCTCCTCGATCTGAATCTCCCCGACATCGACGGTTTCGAGGTCCTGCGTCGGATCCGCGAGCGACGTCTCAAGGTTCCGACAGTGACGATGACGGGGTACTACCTGGACTTCGATCCGAAGCAAGCGAGCGCGCTCGGCGCCGCCGAGCATCTCCGGAAACCGATCTTCCTCGACGACCTGCTTCCGGTCATCGCACGGTTGTCGGCGGTCCGCGCGCCGGACGGTTTGGCGCAGCTTCACGCGCGTCTGATTACCGGGGATACTGATGCTCGGGAGAGAGCCGCCGAGGAACTCCTGAGACGGGTGCCACGTCGGCTGCATTGCGCATTTCCACGTGCCGACGTACATGAAGTTGACGAGGCGGTGCAGGATGCGATTCTCGAGTACCTGCGGAGTCCGAATCGCTTCAACCCAACACGATGCGACTCCTTGACCACGTTTATCTTCGCTGCGGCCTGGCGGAACCTCGCGAATGCGATCAAGGGAGAGACTCAGCGAAAGGCTCGCGAGGCGGCGTATGCGAATCTCCAGCCGACTGCGAGTCGGACGGTGGATTCGTCCAGTGATCGCCTCGGCGAGCAGATCCTTGCGCATGTGCTGGCAGGCGAGCCGGACGCCAGCGTGCGCGCGGCGCTCTCCGAGTGGCTGGCTGGCGATAGGAGCAATCATCCGTTCGTGAGGGTTCGCCATCTTTGTCGCTTGGGACCGGAGGAGCTGGCTCGGGAGAGCAAGCGCTACAAAGATGCCTTTGTGAAGCGAGTCTTACGGTTCACCCACGGCGACTTGCACAGGGGCGCGCTCTTTTCTCCTACGGCTCAGGTCGAATTCTACCGATCGTCTCGGAATTCAAAGTAGAAGCAGCCTGCGAGGTGTACATCCTCGGGGTCATCGAAGGCGGCAGTCGCTCACCTGCCGACTCTCCGGTGTAGGCCGACGAGGCGCGGATTCAGCAACGTCAGCTGCGATCGCTCGCCATGCTTTCGGTTACCTGGCGGCTGTCAATGGAGAGCATCTATGAGGCGGACAATTGAGATCGCGTCCAACATTGCGATCATACTGATGTGCGGGATGGTCGGTGTTCAGGCCTTACGCCACTCGTCGCACTCCGCCGCTGCGCAAAAACCGGTCTACACACGGGGCGAGACTATTCATATTCCAAGTGTGGACTTTTCCGCAGCAGACAGAACCCTCGTGCTTGTCGTGAGAAAGGATTGTCATTTCTGCGAGGCGAGTATGCCGTTCTATCAGTCGCTGGGATCGATCAGGCGGCAATCTCCAGGTGCGCGTATCGTGGCATTGACGTCGGACGACATTGCAACCAGCGCGAGAAACTTCGAGCAGCACGGTGTACAGATCGATCAAGTTGTTACAGTTCGTTTCGGCGACCTAAAAGTAAGCGGCACACCAACTGCAATTTTGATTGATCGCAGGTCCGTGGTGAGGGCGATCTGGTCGGGGCAGCTTGATGATGCAAAACAAAAAGAAGTTAGAAGGGCTTTGGTATCGACTGCCGGATGATTCAGAACAGGCAGGAATCGCAAAGACTATCTGGAGGAGTGAACCATGACCTTGATTAATCGGCGATTGTTCCTTACAGTCGCACGTCTGGCCGCCGTTGGTGGAATCGGGATTTGGGGCATGGCCGCGTCCCCGGAAGCCACGCCCTTCAGTTGCACAGAATGTAGCTGCAATCAGCGGATCTGTGACCCGGGTACAAATTCGTGTGTCACGTGTGATCCAAATTTTCCCGACTTGGCCTGCACTTGTCCTGGCACATACTGCAATCCTGATACGTTGTTGTGTGTCCCAATCCCGGAATCAGAATGATTCCAACATGTTTGTGGATCTGGCGCTGACGTCGACGTGGCGCGGCGCCGACCCATTTGGCTTCAGGAACGATCAAAGGCTGGTGGTCCAGGCCTGTGACTATCACTGCCGCTTTCAAACCGTTCGAATTTCGCAGTAGGAGCAGTTGGCTACAGGTGTTTCGCTCGCCTCAGTGCGTAACTGGTATTAGTGAGCTCGTGACCGATGCGTGACCGCTCTGTCGCGAACCTGTTCGTCACGCTATTGTGCGGATTAGCGACGGCTCGTGGGCAGTCACAACGGCTTCCGGCCGTCGGTGACCAATATCCGGTGTTCCGTGGCGGTACCGATTACGTCAGGGTCGATGTCGTTGTGACCGACCGTAACGACAAGCCGGTCACAGATTTGACGGCCGGGGACTTCACGATATTTGATCGCGGGACACGGCAGAGCATCACCGACTTCCAAGCGATCTCAGTGCCGATTGCACAACGCGCGACAGAGGCGATCCGTCTCGCGGGATCCGATCTGGACGTCGCGACCAATGAGTTCACGTCACCGAACAGCCGCGTGTGGGTGCTCGTCGTGGACGATCTGCACATCGTCGAATCCGAGATCGTCCAAGTCAAGAGAGTATTGACACATTGCGCGCAGGCCTTCTCGGCAGACGACGAGGTGGCCGTCGTGTTTGTCGGCCGATCGGATCTGGGAGTGAACTTTACCAGAGACAGTGGTCGCGTCTTGAACGCTATTGCCAAGGTCCGGGATGCTGTGGGATTTGGGCACGACGCGTCGGGACGGAGCCCGACGATTGCTGCCGATGCTCGAGCAACAGCCGATGTGCTCAGGAACATTGCGGTCTCGCTTCAGGCGTCTGCGCGCGTGCGGCGGGCGATTCTTTACATCGGCGATCAACCGACACTGGATCCGTTCAGCCTTGACGGCAGCACCTACCTCGATCAGTTGAAAGTGGCCTTCGATGCAGCACGCCGCTCGGACGTCGCCATCTACACGCTTGATCCCCGCGGCGGTGTGACTGCGGAAGAGGCCATCCGTGGAGGGATCGGCGCGATAAGCGATAGCGACGCGAGAGCGAAGATCGCCGCCCAAATCGGATTCCAGCAGGATTGGCTCTCGACGATTGCCATTAATACTGGAGGCCGCGCGTTCATCAAGCGCTCGAACCTTGCCGCGGCGGTCGACGAGATGATTGCGGAGAACAGCCGTTTCTATCTCCTCGGATATGATCCACAACCCCCGGCGCGCGATGGAAAGTTCCACGACATCAAGGTAGAAGTGGACAGGCCAGGACTCCGCGTTCGGGCGCGTCAAGGCTATGTCGCGTCAGAACCAAAGGGAACGGATGTTCCCGCGATCCAGAACATCCTCGAGACGGCGATGAGTGCTGGCGTTGACGTCTCGGCCCTACCACTGCGCGTCCTCGCAACACCTCTGACAACGACCGCCAGGGGAATGGCAAGTGTCCTCCTGACGGTGTCCGTGACCTATCCGGCTTCAACGGATGGAAGCCTCGCGATACGGGATCGTATTCATTTGGAGACTCTCGCCCTCGATCCCGACGGGCGGGTCAAGGGGCAGAATTCGCGGACGATGCGCTTCAGTGGTAACGCCTTTGAGACGCACGACCTCATGTTCAGTGTCAGTCAAATCCTCGCCCTACCCTTTGGGCAGTTGACGTTACGCGTGGGCGCCGCGAGTGAATTGCTTGGCAGGGCCGGCACCGTACAGATTTCGGTCAGCGCCCCGAAGCCGTCGGCAAGGGGTCTTCAAGTGAGCGGAATAGTTCTCGGCCTCAATACGGTAGCACCGCAAGCTGCCCTCAGCGAGGGAATGCTTCCCGCGTTCGTGGAATTCGAGCCAACGACATCGAGAGTATTTGAATCCAATGATGTCCTTCGAGTGCTGGTGCCGCTCTTCGGGCGCTCAGCGCTGTCCGGGGCCACGGCGCAGTTGACGCTCGACGGCGAACGTATAAACCGATCACAGCCAATGTCAGTGCGTGAATTGCCGTGTTCGGGCGGATTCCGTTGCGTTGCCGCGGAAGCGACCATGCCCCTCAATCAGTTGCCGGCCGGACACTACACCCTCGAAATCACCGCGCGCCTAGCGTCCGGTGAGGCGGCCGCGGGTAGAACAGCGCTCGAGATCAGGTGACGAGCATCAATCGTTGAGGTGCGGTGTTTTCTGTAGACCACGCACGTGACGTATCAGCTCGCCGGCAGGGCGACGGTTGACTGGACGTCCACTAAAAAAACTTGAAACTTTGCACACGAAAAGCCCCGCTGCAACCGGAGGCGGCCCAAGCGTCAGCGCGAATTTCCTAAGAAAACCGACGCAACCGGACACCGTCGACGTGTCCGGCTGCGTTTCACCGCCGCAATACCGGTCTCGATGTCGGCGAAGGCCGTCAGGATGACGGGCTGGTGCGGTGACGCCGATATCCACGAGTCGTTGCAGCACGTCAAGCCCGGATCCATCATGAATCCGCCCTCTTGCTTCAAGGAGTGTTCGCAAGAAATTGCAAGACGATTGGCCGCAAGAGGGTCCAAACGGCTTCGACTTGGAACCGTGATGAAAAGCCGACCCCGATTTTACGGGGTCGGCTTCGATCGACGTTTACTTGCCTTTGCCTCAGGAGCTTGTGGCCGCAAGGTCGTGAAGGTTCAAATCCTTTCTTCCGCACCAACAAATCACTCAATGAGTTAGGCGGCATACGAACAGATTTCCAGGTTGGCCGCGTGGTCCTTTGGGATGCCGAGCTGCTTGGCAACAGGCCGACGACTCCAGAGCCGGTGTAGGGTGTCTTGGGACACAGTGCCCAACGAAACACGGCGTAGGATACCGGACTCATGGCTGCCGATGAACGGCGGGCGCAGCCTCGGAAATGGCTCGTCGCGGGAGTCAGGTTCGCCACCGTGACCGCATTGCAGATCGCCTCGATTGCTGCCTTTTGCACTGCCTGGGCGGCCAAGCGCGACACACTCGCGCGTGTGGCTCTCGGTCTAGCGGCGCTATCGATCTTGTTCGCGCTCGGGTGGCTGAACATCTTCGTCGGAATGAAAGCCTTGACCAGTCTTCAGTAGCGGATTCTGGACTGTCCTTCCGCCATCTCCGTCCAAGAAATGCGCGGCGTGAGCGCGATCGTTCTCTCGATCGCCGATCTGATCAAGTCGAGACACCCTCCACACGATCCCGGATCGTTGCAACGCTGCGCTCGGTTCATTCGAGATCAACGAGGTGCGCCCGACTCCGGCCGGCGGGGGCACGTTGGCTCCGCGGCGCAATGCGGCCAGCGCGCACCGTCAGTTCGAAAACCGCGCCGCAGGCGATCCGATCTGCGTCGGCGTTGATTCGTCAACGCCGCGGAAAACGATCTGGTTGCCGCAAGTTGATAACTCTCCGGCCCTCGAACAACCCGAGCCGACGCGGCGTCGTCAGGTACCCGCCGGAGGTGCGGTTTTCCGCGCGTAGGCCGAGGCGACGCGGGGCCAACGCGACCCCGCCGGTTACGCCACGCGCAAACGGTTCTCACAGCACGATGGTGTCGACGCGCGCCGGCTCTCCCGCCTGAAGGCGGACGATCCGCTCAGGAATAACTGGATCGACACAGCGGCGAGCCGATCTGCGAGTCGAACCAACGTTCGCCTGGATCCATCCTGCCGTCGCCCGGATGAGCGGGCAATTGGATTCGACGCGAATGCGAACACCGGCCGGTTATGGGATCGCGGCGGTTTCATCGGACCGCTTTCGACGAGCGTTGTGGTGGCACGCCGCCTGCTGTTGCCCGAGCTTGGAGGATGGGAGGCTTCACAACCGAGGAGACTCCCAAGATGACACGTCTATCTGGAATCTTCGCGCTGCTGCTCGCGTCCGCCGCGACCAGTTTCGCGCAAGGGGTGCAGACCGGCACGATCCGGGGCACCGTGAAGGACCAGCAGGGGCTGGCCCTGCCGGGTGCCACGATCACCGCCACCTCGCCCGCTCTGCAGGGTGAACGCACCGCCGTCACCGACTCGGACGGCACCTTTCTGCTTCGCGCCGTTCCTCCTGGAACCTACACAGTGAAAGTGGACATGAGCGGGATGGTGTCCGTCCGCAAGACGGCCGACGTGCCGCTGGGTGGCGTCGCGCAGCTCGATCTGACGATGTCGATCTCACAGGTGCAGGAGACCGTCACCGTGACCGGCGAGTCGCCGACGCTCCTGACCACGCCCGTCGTGGGCATCAATCTCAAGCATGAGCAGGTCGAGTCGCTCGCGTCCCGACGGGATCTCGAGGGCATTGCGAACCTCTCGCCCGCCGTCACCGAGAGCACGGCGCCAAACGCGCAGCAGTTGAACATCAACGGCGCGTTCGCCTACGACAACCTGTTCATGATCAACGGCATCGACGTGAACGACAATCTCTTCGGCTCGCCGCAGAACGTGTTCATCGAAGATGCGATCCAGGAGACGCAGGTCCTCACGTCGGGCATCTCCGCCGAGTATGGGCGCTTCTCGGGCGGCGTCGTCAACGCCATTACGAAGAGCGGCGGGAACAAGTTCTCGGGCAGCTTTCGCGTGAGCCTCGCAAACCCGACCTGGAGCGCGATCACGCCGTACGAGCAGGCCCACAACACCACGCGCACCAGCGTCCTCAACAAGACTTACGAGGCCACGGCGGGCGGACCGATTCTGATCGACAAACTCTGGTTCTTCACCGCCGGCCGCTTCGCGAAACAGACGACGTCGAATTCCTTTCCGGCGACCGGGATCAAGTACGACGCGCTCAGCGACAACAAGCGCGGCGAAGTGAAGTTCACCTCGACGCCGTTCGCGAATCACACCTTCCAGGGGAACTTCACGACCAATCCGACGACGGAAACCGTCCCGGCCATCGGCGGCTACGAAATCGATCCCGCCACGCTGGTCACGCGCAACACCCCCAACAACGTGTTCGGCGCGAACTGGCGGGGCGTGCTCGGCGCGAAAGTGTTCGCGGAGGCCGCGTACTCGCAGCGGCACTTCTCGTTCCTCAATGCGGGCGGCACCAGCACGACGATGGCCGACTCGCCGATCTTCACCCTGACGCAGAACGGCGGCAACTGGGAGTACAACGCGCCGTACTTCGACGCCACCGATCCCGAGGACCGGAACAACCGTCAGTTGACGGCCAACCTCTCCTACAGCCTGACGAAGGCCGGCCGCCACGACTTCAAGGGCGGCTGGGAGTGGTACCGCAGCTCGCGGACCGGCGGCAATTCACAATCGGCCACCAGCTACGTGTTCGTCTCCGACTTCGTCGAGGACGCCAGCGGCAATCCGGTGTTCGACGCGAACCACCGCATCATCCCGACGTTCGTGCCGGGCGACACGCAGGTGCAGCACTGGATTGCGACGCGCGGGGCCGAGCTGAACACCGACAACAACTCGTTCTTCCTGCAGGATCACTGGGTCGCCACGAGCGCGCTGTCGTTCGATCTGGGCGTGCGTTTCGAGAAAGTGAAAAGCAACTCCACTGGCGGCATCGTCGGCATCGACACCAGCACGGTGGTCCCGCGCCTCGCGGCGGCCTTCGACCCGAAGGGCGACGGCAGGACGGTGTTCCACGCCACCTACGGGTGGTACTCCGGCCGCTACAACGACACGCAGGTCGGCGCCAACAGCGCCGTCGGCAATCCGGCGTTGACGATCGGGATCTATGACGGGCCGGCGGGTCAGGGACGCAACTTCGCGCCGGGCTTCGATCCGGCCAACTACCAGACCGTCTTCGGCAGCTTCCCGACGGCAAACGTCTCGATGGCGCCCGGGCTGACATCGCCGGTGACGAAGGAATTCACCGTCTCCGCCGGAACGCAGCTCGGCAGGAGGGGCTCGACGCAGGTCACCTATGTGCTGCGCCACACGAGCGACTTCATCGAGGACTTCATCGACATCGCCAACGGCACGACGCACGTCGTGCAGAACGGGGTCGACTTCGGCACGTTCACCAACATCCAGTTCAGGAATTCGAGCGTGCCGAAACGCGATTACCAGGCGATGGTGCTCCAGGGCGATTACCGGCTGATGCCGAACTGGCAGGTCGCCGGGAACTACACGCTGCAGATCAAGAACGACGGCACGTTCACGGGCGAGGCACAGAACCAGCCGGGGATCTCCTCGGCGTACGGCGACTTCCCGGTTGCGGGGCTGCCCACGATCTACACGCGCGGCCTCCCCGACGGGCATCTGTACGATTTCCAGCGCTCGAAGTTGCGCGCCTGGACGATCTATACGATGAACCTGCGGAACGCCGGCCGGCTCTCGTTGTCGGGGCTGCTGCGCGCCGATTCCGGCCTGACCTACAGTCTGGTCGCATCGAGCGTGCCGCTCAGCGCCATCCAGACGAACCTGCTGAATGCCGCCGGGTATCCGGATGCGCCCTCATCGCAGAACGTGTATTTCGGAGATCGCGGATCCCAGTTCTTCCCGGGCGTCGCACTCTTCGACAGCTCGATCAATTACGAGCTGCCCGTGTACAAGACCGCGCGCCCGTGGTTGAAGTTCGACGTCTACAACGTGTTCAACGACCTGAAGGTGATCCGGTACAACACGACGGTCAATCCGGATCCGAACAGCGCGCTGGACTCGATGGGCCTGCCGACGGGCTACATCAAGGGATCGCTCTTCGGCCAGGCGACGTCGACGGCGGCGTATCCGGTGCCGTTCCAGGGCCAGCGCGGCGGCCGCACGTTCCGGGTGGCGTTCGGCTTCCGATTCTAGTTTTATCCGAGGGGCTTTGCCCCTCGGACTCCCCTACACCGTCGCTCGCTCGGCGCTTCGCCGCCTCGCTTCCGCTCCGGTGGCTCGCTTCGCTGCGCTCGCTCGCGTTGCTGGCGACGGTCGACGCACAAAGTGGGGTGTGAAATAGTGTGTAGTGTCCGGTCAAATGCGCTCTCGGTGCGACAGTTTGGTCACCGGTTGAGGCGGGCGCGCGATCGGAGTAGCCTATCGGAACAGCCATCTTTGACGCCGATGAACACCGCTTCCCGGTCATCGACCGTCCTCCTCATGGAGCCCCACGCCGACAGCTCCGGCATGTTCGCGGCCGCGCTGGAGCATGCGGGCTTTCGCGTCGAGGAACTGCCGTTCGCCGACGATCGCGCCGCCGTTCACGCGACGCCCGACGTCGTCGTCATCGGGACGATTCGGTGCGAACGGCCGCATATGCGCGTCTTTGCGCGCGGCCGCGAGGTGCCCGCCATCGCCATCACCTCGGACCCGCACGATGTCGAGCAGGGAGACACGTTCGGGTACGCCGGCATCCTGCTGCGGCCGGTGGATCTCGACCTCTTCATCGCCGAAGTACGCCGCGTCCTGGCGGATTCGCAGCACCACCACCGGAACGTGATCCGGGCGGGCGAACGCTTCATGCGCGGAGCGCGCAAGAAATAACGTGATCGCGGCCGGCGGCCGGCTGGCGGTCATCGCCGCCGACGGCGTTTTTTCCCACCAGGATCTCGCGGACGCGGCGACGCGAGTCGCGGGCGGCCTCCTCGAATCGCGCTGCGATCTCGACGACGCGCGCGTCGCGTTCCTCGTCCCCCCCAGCTTCGCGCACCTCGTCGTCGCGCGCGGCATCCGGCTCGCCGGCGGAGTCGCGGTCCCGCTCGCCGTCTCGCATCCTCCCGCGGAGCTCGAATACGTCGTGCGCGATAGCGGCGCGTCGATCGTCGTCGGGAGCGGACGGCTGGCCGAGGCGCTCGAACGGATCGCCGTTGCGGCCGGCGCGCGCTTCATCCGGACGCCGGACCTGCTCGCGAGCGATCCGCCGGGGGCGCTGCCGCCGCCGGTGGATCCGTCGCGACGTGCCCTCATCGTGTACACGAGCGGTACGACTGGCAAGCCGAAAGGCGTGGTGGCGACGCATGCGAACGTGGCGGCCCAGATCGCGTCGGTACGAGACGCCTGGGGCTGGACGTCCGGCGATCGCGCGCTGCTCGTGCTGCCCCTCCATCACATCCACGGAATCAGTTTCGTCGGCTGCGCGCTCGCGGCCGGCGCGAGCTGCGAGATTCTTCCGCAGTTCGACGTCGACGCGGCCTGGGGGCGCCTCGGATCCGGCGAAGTCACCGTGTTCACCGCCGTCCCCACGATCTATTACAAGCTGATCGAATCGTGGGAGGCGGCGCCTCCGGCGATCCAGCGCGCGCGGTCCGCGGGCGCGCGGCGCGTGCGCCTCATGATGTCGGGATCGTCGCCGCTGCCCGTCCAGACGCTCGAGCGGTGGCGCGAGATCACCGGCCACACGCTGCTCGAACGATACGGGATGACAGAGCTCGGGATGGTGCTGTCGAATCCGCTGCGCGGCCCGAGACGGCCGGGCTTCGTCGGATCGCCGCTGCCCGGCGTCGAAGTCCGTCTCGTTGAGGACGAGATCGAAGTCCGCGGACCGGGTGTCTTTCTCGAGTACTGGCGCCGGCCGGCGGAGACTCGCGAGGCCTTCCGGAACGGGTGGTTTCGCACCGGCGACGTCGCGGTCGTCGAGGACGGCGCGTATCGGCTGCTCGGGCGGACGAGCGTCGACATCATCAAAACAGGCGGTTACAAGGTGTCGGCGCTCGAAATCGAGGAAACGCTCCGTCAGCATCCCGCCGTCGCCGACTGCGCCGTCGTCGGAACAGAGGATGCGGTTTGGGGCGAACGCGTATCTGCCGCTGTCGAGCTTCGCGAAGGCGCGACCCTGACGCTGGACGCGCTTCAGGCGTGGGCCGCGGAACGACTGGCGCCCTACAAGATTCCAAGGGATCTCAGAACGGTCCCCGCGTTCCCGCGTAACGCGATGGGGAAGGTCGTCAAGCCGCAGATCGCGCGGCTGTTCACAGGATAAGTTTTACCCGTCTGTTTCATCGAGGAACACCTTCCAATACACATATGTGAGGATTGCATCGGGTGAAGGTGAACGGTACCGTTCGTGCTTGGCGATCCACGATCGGTACTGCAATGAGCGAATGGAAAAACGAGGACGACATAAAGGCTGAGCTGCGCGTCCTGACGAAAGACTTGAAGCACCTGCGGGAAGAGCTCCGCGACATGGTCACGCCGCCGAAGCAGCGGTCATCCCGCGCGCTTTGGCATCGACAATCGTGGCCGCCTCCACCGCCGGCAATCGCCGTCCCAGCCGAAGCAGCCGCTGACAAGCCCCGGAAGAGGAAGCCGCGGAAACGGCGCTGACGGCGTCACATATATAGAATGGCGGCGTGAACCGCCGCGACTTCCTTGCCCGTGCGGCCGGACTTGCGGGCACCCTGCCGCTGAGGTTGCGCGCCCGCCCCTCCGCGCACGGTCCCACGCCCCTCGGCTCGCGTCTGATCCTCCTCGGAACGGCGGGCGGACCCACGCCGAAGACGACGCGCGCGTACCCCGGTCAGATCATCGTCGTGGGCGATCGCGGATACGTGATCGACTGCGGCAACGGGATCGCCCGTCAATTGCAGCTTGCCGGCGTATTCCGCGCCGTGCGTCACATCTTCATCACGCACCATCATTCGGATCACAACGCGGATCTCGGCAATCTCATTCTGCTGCGATGGGGCGACGACCTGACGACGCCGATCGACGCCTGGGGGCCGCCGCCGCTGACGCGCATGATGACGCTCTTTTTCGAGATGAACGCGGAAGATCTGAATGTGCGGCAGGCGGACGAAGACCGTCCGGCGCTGCCGCCGCTCGTACACACGCACGAGCTCAGCCATGCCGGCGGCGTCATGAAGGACGATCGCGTCACCGTCACCTGCGCCATCGTCCCGCACCCGCTCATCCCGATCGCGCTGGCCTATCGGTTCGACTGCCCCGATCGGTCGATCGTGATTTCCGGCGACACGCACCAGTCGGCCGCCACAATCGCGCTGGCGCGGGGCGCCGACGTGCTCGTCCACGAAGCGCTGTACGTGCCCGCCGCGCCGGGCGCTCCAGGAACGCCGCTCCGTCGACACATCATGGACAGCCACACCGCCGTCGAGGACGCCGCGCGGGTCGCCGCGGCGGCCGGCGTCAAGACCCTGGTCCTCTCGCATCTCGTGCCGGGAGAGACGACGGCCGTCAGCGATGAGCAATGGCTCGCCGCCGCGCGGCCCTACTTCAGCGGTCGTATCGTGGTCGGCCGCGATCTGATGGAGATGTGAAAACGTGGCTTGCAGTCGATAGAATGAACGGATGAGCGATAGAGCCGCCGTCCTGAACGCGTCCATCCGGAAATGGGTCGACGACATCGCCGCGATGACCAGACCGGATCGCATCCTCATCTGCGACGGCTCCCACGCCGAGAAGGACGCGCTCATCAGCGAATCGGTCGCGACGGGCGAGCTGATCGAGCTGAACCAGCAGAAGATGCCAGGCTGCTATCTGCACCGCAGCGCTCCCCACGACGTCGCGCGCACCGAGCACCTGACCTACGTCTGCACCTCCGAAAAAGACGACGCAGGCCCGAACAACAACTGGATGGCGCCCGCGGCGGCAATGGCGAAGCTGACGGCGCTCTTCAACGGATCGATGAAGGGACGGACGATGTACGTCGTCCCTTTTCTGATGGGCCCGGTCGGATCGCGGTTCTCGAAGGTCGGGGTCGAGATCACCGACAGCAAATACGTTGTCCTGAGCATGCGGGTCATGACGAGGATGGGAAAACCCGCGCTCGATCATCTCGGGGGCTCCGACGACTTCACGCGATGCCTGCACTCGCTCGGAGATCTCAGCCCGGATCGCCGCTTCATCATGCATTTCCCCGAGCAGAACACGGTCTGGTCGATCGGCTCGGGCTACGGCGGCAACGCGCTACTCGGCAAGAAGTGTCTCGCGCTCCGGCTCGCGAGCTGGCTGGGCCGGAAGGAAGGCTGGATGGCCGAGCACATGCTGATCCTCGGCCTGGAGGATCCGCAGAAGCGGACGTACTATGTCTGCGGGGCGTTCCCGTCCGCCTGCGGCAAGACGAATCTCGCGATGCTGGTACCGCCGAAAACGATGCCGGGCTGGACGGCGACAACGGTCGGCGACGATATCGCGTGGCTGCGCCCCGGCAGCGACGGCCGGTTATGGGCCGTCAACCCTGAAGCGGGTTTTTTCGGAGTCGTCCCCGGCACCAGCCGGAGGACGAATCCGACGGCGTTCGACATGATCCAGCGCAACACGATCTTCACGAACGTGGCCCTCAGGCCCGACGGCACGCCGTGGTGGGAAGGGCACGACGATCCGCCGCCGGCGCAGGCGCTCGACTGGCAGGGACGACCGTGGACGCCGTCCTCGACGGAGAAGGCGGCTCACGCCAACAGCCGGTTCACGGCGCCCGCGACGCAGTGCGCGTCGCTCTCGCCGGAGTTCGACAACCCGAACGGCGTGCCGATCGACGCGATCATCTTCGGCGCCCGCCGCCAGCGGCGCATCCCCCTCGTCTATCAGGCGCGGAACTGGCAGCACGGCGTGTTCCTCGGTGCCACGCTCTCGTCGGAGACGACCGCGGCCGCGACGGGCAAGGTCGGGGTGCTCCGGCGCGATCCGATGGCGATGTGGCCGTTCTGCGGCTACAACATGGGCGACTACTTCCAGCACTGGCTCGACATGGGCGCCGCCATCGCGAATCCCCCGAAGATCTTTCGCGTGAACTGGTTCCGCACCGCGGAATCGGGGCGCTTCCTGTGGCCGGGCTTCGGCGACAACCTCCGCGTGCTGAAGTGGATCCTCGATCGCTCGGAGGGCCAGGGCAACGCCGTCGACACCGCGATCGGCGCCGTGCCCACGCTCGATGCCATCGATCGGTCCGCGCTGAACATCTCGGACGCCGACATGGCCGAACTACTGAAGGTCGATCCGGCCGAGTGGGTCGAGGCCATCGCCGGACAGGAGGAACTGATTCAGATGTTCGGCAGCCATATGCCGAAGCCGCTCGTCGAGGAACACGATCAGCTCGCGCGCCGCGTCAACGCCGCCATCACGCCGCCGGATCTGGTCGGGCGGGACAGTGGGACGTAGAAAGAATTCACCAACTCACCGATTCACCAATTGCACGATCTGTATGGGCGGCCCCCGGCGTTGCGGCGTGGGGTTGATCTGGAACACGACCGGTCCGGCATTGAGGTAGTCCTCGTACTGCGTCAGGTCTGTCGCGCTGATCAACAGGTAGTCGACGCGCGAGCGATACCAGGCGATGTCGTGCTCGCGCAGCAGCTCGACGTCAGTGACCTGGAAGCCGGCCGCGCCGAGATAAGTGGGCCCGCTGTTGTCGACCGCCAGCCGCGCGCCGCGAGGCGCGCTCGTCTTCAGCCATTCCGCCGCAATCGCGCGCGTATCCGGCCGCCGCTGCAGCTTCAGCCATCCGATCGTCGACGCGGCCGGTGGGTATAGGAGCGCGAGGACGATGACGGCCAGCAGGATGCGTTGCGCGGACGGCCGCGCGAGCGCGGGGACCCGGCGCGCCTGATTCACGAGCTCGACGACCGCGACGGCGGCGAAGAGGGACAGCATCGGGATCAGCGGCAGCGCGTACCGTGCGAACACGTGCGCGTGCGTCGAGAGCATGTAGAAGTACGTCACGGCAAAGACGATCGGCGGCGCCCAGCGCACGCGTGCGCCCGGACGCCAGAGCAGCAGCGCCATTCCCGCAGCCGCAAGCGGCAGCCAGGCGACCCCGCCGGCCTGCGACAGGTGTTTCACGTACAGAAGCCCGGCCGGATCGCCGGCCGGGGGAGAACCCGCCAATCGTGTGAATTGCGCCGCGAATCCGTCGAGAAACGCCGGCATGTCCAGCCAGGTATACGGCGAGCCGATTGAGTAGGCCAGCAGCGCGGCGCCGCAGGCGGCGAGCGCCTTCTTCGCGCGATCGGGCGACGACCGGTCGTTCAGCAGCCACGCGGCCGCGAGGGCGCTCAGCACGACCCCGCCGTTATATTTCGCGGCGGCCGCCAGACCGCACGCGGCGCCCGCCCAGGCATACGCGCGAACGGTGCGCACCCGCGCCGCGCGCACCGACAGCCACACTGCGAGCGTCGCAAGCGTCGTCATCGGGACGTCGGTGAGGATGAAGTGCGATTCGCGCACGTGGCCGGGCTGCACCGCCATCTGAGCCGCCGCGATGAGCGCCACGCGGCGCGAGGCGAGCTCCGTGCCGAGGCGGTACGTGATCCAGACCGCCGCCGCGCCGATGAATGCGGCGACGAATCTGCCGGTCGTGTAGATCGCCTCGACGCTGAACCCGTCCAGCGAGATCCACTCGCCTTTCACCGCGCCCCAGAGGAACCGCGCGATGGCCACCAGGGCCTGCAGATAGATGACGAGCGTCGGGTCATCGAAGATATGCGGATTCCAGTCGCCGGTACGCAGGATGCGGATCGCGCGATCGACGACCTGCGGCTCGCCGATGTCGACGGCGTGGGGAACGCCGGCCTTCAGGTCCCAGAGCCGCACGGCGGCGCCGACCGCGACAATCGCGCTTATCGCGAGCAGGCCGGCGAGGCGGCGGCGGGAAAAGGGGCCGGCCGAAGACATGCGGGGATGCACCCGTAAGATATCATTCGGGGATGGCGCACGCCTTCACCATCGGCGTCGAAGAGGAATTCCAGATCGTCGACCCCGACACGTGGGCGCTGCGCTCGCACGTCTCGGAACTCTTGACGGCCAGCGCCCCCTCCCTCGGCGACCAGATCAAGCGCGAGCTGCACCAGTCGATCGTCGAAGTCGGCACGAAGATCTGCGCGGACGTGACCGAGCTCGAGGACGAGGTGTGCCGGATCCGCCGGGAGCTGTCACAGAGCGCGGAAAGCGTCGGCCTGCGCATCGCGGCCGCCGGCACGCATCCCTTCTCGAACTGGAAGGATCAGATCCTGTCGCCAGGCGAGCGGTATGAGAACATCGTGGAGGAGCTGCAGCAGCTCGCGCGATCGCTGCTCATCTTCGGCCTGCACATCCACGTCGCGGTGCCGGACAAGGCGAGCACGATCGAGCTGCTCAACGAGGCGCGGTATTTCCTTCCGCATCTGCTCGCGCTGTCCACGAGCTCCCCGTTCTGGCAGGGACGCGACACCGGGCTGAAATCGTACCGGACGACCGTCTTCCGCCGCTTTCCGCGCAGCGGCATCCCCGAGCACTTCGACTCGTGGACGGAGTACGAGGCGTATCTGGACATGCTCGTCGAGCTGCACTGCATCGACAACGGCAAGAAGATCTGGTGGGACCTGCGGCCGCATCCCGTTTTCGGGACGCTCGAATTCCGCATCTGCGACGTGCCGACGTCGCCTCGCGTCTCGGTCGCGCTCGCGGCGCTCGCGCAGGCGCTTGTCGTCAAGCTGTACCGCCTCCGCCGGAGCAACCTGGGTTTCCGCATCTATCCGAGGGCGCTCGTCGAGGAAAACAAGTGGCGCGCCGCCCGCTACGGCATGGACGGACGCCTGATCGACTTCGGCAAGCGGACGGAAGTCCCGATGCGCGACCTCGCCCTGGAGCTCCTCGCATTCGTCGACGATGTCGCCGACGAGCTGGGAAGCCGGAAGGCGCTCGACTACGTGCACACGATCGTCAAGGAGGGCACGAGCGCCGACCGTCAGTTGCAGGTGTATCGCGAAACGGGCGATCTTCGCGCGGTCGTCCGATGGCTCGTAGACGAGACCCGCGCGGGCCATGAGGAGGCAGCGTGAAAGTCGGACTGCTGTGCGGACGGGAGTACGCGTTTCCTCCGGCCTTTCTCGATCGCGTCAACACGCTCGGACGGCCGCACGGCATCACGGCGGAGTTCGTGAAGCTGACGGGAACCAGGATGGGCGAGCCTTCCGGCTACCGCGTGATCGTCGATCGCATCTCCCATGAGGTGGAGTACTACCGCGCGTTCCTGAAGCATGCGGTGCTCACGGGCACGTACGTGATCAACAACCCCTTCTGGTGGACGGCCGACGACAAGTTCTTCAACTACGCGGTCGCGCAGAAAGTCGGCGTCGCCGTGCCGAAGACGATCGTCCTGCCGCAGAAGTCGTATCCGCCGGAGATCGATCTGACCGCCGAATCGCTGCACAATCTGGGCTATCCCATCGACTGGGACGGCCTGCTCGACTACGTCGGCCGGCCCGCGATCCTCAAGCCGTTCTCGGGCGGCGGGTGGAAGCACGTCTACAAGGTCAACAACCGGGAGGAGCTGATCGCGGCTTACGACGTCACCGGCCCCTACTGCATGACGCTGCAGCAGTTCGTCCACTTCGATCAGTACGTCCGCTGCTTCACGTTCGGCAAGACCGACATCATTCCGGTCCGCTACGATCCGCACGAGCGCCGCTATCTGGTCGAGCACGAATACCTGACGCCGGAGCTTGGCGCCCGGATCGTCCGCGACGCGCAGACGCTGAACACCGCGCTCGGATATGAAATGAACACGATCGAGTTCGCCGTCGAGAACGGCGTGCCGTACGCGATCGACTTCCTCAATCCGGCGCCCGACTTCGAGCGCGATCGCATCACCGCGCACTACTTCGACATTGTCGTCGAGAAGATGGCGGCGCTGGCGATCGATCGCGCGCTGAGCGGCCAGCCGTCGCAGTCGTGGCCGCGCTGGGCGGAGATGGTGGGCCTCAGCGCCGGCGCCACGGGTCCTGTTTGAGGCGCTCAGTGCCCCGGCGCGAGACGATGAGAGGCCGCGTTGGTTGAGCCGATAGCGGTCTGGCACGCCCTGGTCCGCGACGAGGCCGCGGGCGATCTCTGCGGGACGCTGGCGGCGCGGATGCGGGAGCGGCGCCTCACGTTCGGTGGACGGCTGCTCTGCCCTTTCCTGCGGCCGTTCTTCCTCCACGCCGCCGAAGAGGCGCGGGTGACGCGCGCGGCTGAAGCGCTGTGGCGGCTCGGTGAGCGGCTCGCGCTGGCGGCGCCGCACGATCAGCCGCTGATGCGGGCCCTCGGGATGAGCGAGGCGGAGATGGCGCTCGCGCGCATCGATCCGGGCGCCGGGCCCGCGAGCACCGCCGCGAGAGCGGACTCGTTCATCCTCCCCGACTCGCTCGAGTTCGCCGAGTACAACGCCGAGAGCCCAGCGGGGCCCGCCTACAGCCAGCGTCTCGCCGAGCTGTTCGATCAGGGATCGCTGATGACGCGCTTCAGGAGCCGCTTCGACGTCCGGTACTACAGGCCGGTCGAGCAGCTCCTCGACGCGCTGCTGCGAACCTACCGCGAGTGGGGCGGCTCGGCGACGGCGCCGCTGACCGCCATCGTGGACTGGCGCGACGTGCCGACGTGGAGCGAGTTCGAGATCCTGCGGGATGCGTTCGTCGCCGCGGGCATCCCGACCGTGATTCACGATCCGCGCGAGCTCGCGTTCGACGGGACGCACCTCTCCGCCGACGGCCGCCGCATCGATCTCGTGTACCGGCGCGTCCTGATCAACGACATCGTCGCGCGCATGGAGGAGTGCCGCGCGCTCGTCGCCGCGTACGAGAGGGGCGCCGTCTGCGTGGCGAACAACCTCCGCTGCAAGATCCCGCACAAGAAAGCGTTCTTCGCGGTCCTCACCGATCACGCGTACCGGCACATCTTCGACGCAGCGGACCTCGACGCCGTCCGGCCGCACGTTCCGTGGACGCGGATGGTCACCGATGCGGTCGCCGAGCGTGTCCGGCGGGAGCGCGAGCGCTTCGTGCTCAAGCCCAACGACGAGTACGGCGGCAGCGGCGTGACGCTGGGATGGGAGACGGACGAGGGCCCGTGGGACGCCGCGCTCAATCGCGCGGTGAGCGAGGGCAACTGGATTGCCCAGGAGCGGATCCAGATTCGGCGCGAGGTTTTCCCGGTATGCGACGACGGCCGCATCTTCGAACGCGACATGCTCGTCGACTTCGCGCCGTATCTGTTCCACGGGCGCGTCTCGGGCTTCCTCACCCGCCTGAGCGCGACCGGGCTGGCCAATGTCACGTCTGGAGGCGGCCAGGTGCCTGCCTTTGTCGTCGAAGGGAAAAAGACGGAAGAATGAAGACGGAAGAAGGAAGGTGTTTCGGCCCATTCTCGCCTGAGCTTGCGCCTGGCGCGCGCAACGCCGTCGACGTCTGCCTGGCCATCCAGCCCGGCGAACGCGTCGCGCTCATCGCGGACGAAGCGAGCTGCGAAGTGGCCGCGAGCCTCGCGGCCGCCCTCGACGCCGCGGGTGCAGCCGCGGACGCGATCCTGATCGAGCAGATCGCCTCGCGTCCGCTGAACGGCGCCCCGTCTCGCGTGCTCGACGCGCTCGAGCGCTGCGATTCCGGCATCCTCTGCGTGCAGCCGCAGCAGGGGGAGCTGGGCGCGCGGATGGCGATCGTCGCCGCCGTCGAGCGCCGCCGGATCCGGTACGCGCACATGGTCGGCGTGACGTCGCGGATCATGAAGGAAGGGATGCGCGCCGACTACCGGCTCGTCGATCGTCTGAGCGCGGCCCTGTGCGAGCGCATGCGGACCGCGTCCACCCTGCGCGTCGAAACCGCCCACGGGACGTCGCTGACCGCGACCTTCGATCCCGCGCTGCACTGGATCAAGACGAGCGGTCTCATCAGCCCCCCCTACTGGTCCAACCTGCCGGCCGGCGAAGTCTTCACGACGCCCGCCTCCGTCGACGGCGTGTTCGTCTGCAACGGCACGGCCGGCGACTACTTCGGACCGAAATACGGCGATCTGTCGCGCACGCCGATGACGCTGGAGATCGCGCGCGGACGGCTGGTCGGCGTCCACTGCGCGCGCAAGGCGCTCGAGCGCGAGTTCCACGAGTACTGCCATACCGACGCGTTCAGCGATCGCGTCGGCGAGCTCGCGTTCGGCACCAACCTCGCGCTGCGCGACATGATCGGCATCCTGCTCCAGGACGAGAAAGTGCCCGGCGTCCACCTCGCGTTCGGCGATCCCTACGGCAGCCAGACCGGCGCCGACTGGAAATCGACGACGCACGTCGACGTCCTGACGCGCGAGTGCGACGCCTGGATAGACGACCAGCAGGTGATCGCGCGCGGCGCATACCTGCTGAACACGCTCGGCCTCTGAGCTCTGACCTGGGGACTGGGGACCGGAGACTGGGGACGGGGCACTGGGGACCGGGGACCGTTACACCTGCGCCAGATACTCCCAGATCTGATGACGCCAGTACGGCCAGTCGTGGCCGCCCTGCGGACCCCAGTCGTCGAGATGGTGCCGAATGCCTCGCGACGCGAGGACGCGCGAGAACCGGTACGCCTCGTCAGCATGTTCCCACGGGCCCGTGCCGGTCGCGAGATGGATGTCGCAGCTCGCCAGGTGGTGCAGCGCCCACGGATCCGACAGGTTCGCGGCATAGTCGACCGGATTGTTGAAGTAGAAGTTGTCGTCGTAGTCGCCGTCCATGAAGCGCTTCATGTCGTAGACGCCCGACAGCGCGTAGCACCGCTTCACGATGTCGGGATGCTTCAGCAGCGTGTTGGCCGCGTGGTAGCCACCAAGCGACGCTCCCATTGTCCAGATGGGGACGTCCTGGCTGCGGCAGTGGCTGCGGACGAACGGCACGACCTCGTGCACAATGTAGTCGTCGTATTGCACCTGCATCCAGCTGCGATGCCGCGGATGGGCGCCGGCGTTGCCGAAGGCGTCGCCATGGTTCGTGTTGACCGCGAAGACTTTGACGCGGCCGGCGTCGATGAATCCGGCGATCGCGCCGACCACGCCCTGGCGTTCGTACTCCCACTCGTCGCCGCCGGTCGTCGGAAAGGCGATCATCGGCGGACCCCAGTGGCCGTAGACGACGACGCCCATTTCGCGGCCCAGGCGGGGCGAGTACCAATAATGAGATTCCCGGTGCACGACGCGACGTTACCAGTTAGCAGCCGCCGGTTTCCAGCATGGAAAAGCATTCGTACGAAATCTGGTCGCCGCAGCTGCGGAATCGCCGCCTCGTCGACGTCTACCTTCCCCTCACGTACGGCGAGCAGCGCCGCCGCCATCCCGTGGTCTACATGCAGGATGGGCAGAACCTGTCGGACCCCGCGATCGCGTTCGGCGGCAGGACGTGGCGGATGGGCGACGGCCTGGCGTGGCTGGCCTCACGGCACATAGAGCCCATCATCGTCGGCATCCATCACGCCGGCGAGCGCCGTCTCGCGGAGTACAGCCCGTTTCCCGATCGCAGGCACGGCGGCGGCGAGGGCGATCGCTACGTCAGGTTCCTGGCCGAAACGCTCAAGCCGCGCATCGACCTCGCGTACCGCACCCGCCGCGATCGTGATGCGACCGCGATTGCCGGATCGTCGATGGGCGGACTGATCGGACTGTATGCGTTCTTCCGGCGCCCCTCCCCCTTCGGTCTGGTGGCGGCGCTGAGCCCGTCGCTCTGGTTCGCGGGACGCGAGATCCTTGCCTTCGTGGCGCGCGCGCGGCCGACGCGGGGACGAATCTATCTCGACGCCGGGACGGCGGAGGGCGCCGCCACTGCGCGCGACCTGCGCGGCCTCGCGCGGCTGCTGCGCCGCAAGGGCTATCGTCGTGACTCCCTGAGAGTCGTGCTGGCGCAGGGGGGACGCCACACCGAAGACGACTGGGCGTGGCGGTTTCCATCCGCGCTGGAATTTCTGATGCGGGAGCGGTAACCTTCCAGGCACCATGAAGCTCGATCGACGTCAGTTCTTCGTGCTCTCGTCCGGCGCCCTTGCCGCCGCTCCGCTCGCGCGCGTGTTCGCCCAGACACAGGCTCCCGCGCCCGTGCAGGCGCCCGCCGCCCCGCCGGTGACGGCGTTCACCGACGTGCGCCGGAACGTCGGCATCTTCACAGGCCGAGGCGGCACGATCGGATACCTCGTGAACAAGGACGCCGTGACCGTCATCGATACGCAGTATCCCGATACGGCGAAGATCTGCCTCGACGGCGTCAAGCAGAAGAGCGGCGGCCGCGCGATCGACGTGGTCTTCAACACGCATCATCACGCCGACCACACGCTTGGCAACCCGGTGTTCCGCGCCGACGCGAAAAGGATCGTGGCGCAGGCCGGCGTGCCGCCGCTGCAGCGAACCGTCGCCGCCGCCACGCCCAACAGCGCGCCGGTGGTGGTCGCCGACGTGACGTTCGACACGACGTGGTCGCAGAAGTTCGGCGACGAAACGATTGCGGCGCAGTTCAACGGACCCGGACACACGGGAGCCGACGCGCTGTTCCATTTCGAGCGCGCCAACGTCGTCCACATGGGCGATCTGCTGTTCCTGGAGCGGCATCCGCGGGTCGATCGCGCGGCCGGCGCGTCGATTCAAAACTGGATCAAGATTCTCGAAAAGGTCGCCAAGAACATGCGCGGCGACACGATCTACATCGCCGGCCACGCGAAGGACGGACAGTCGCCGACGGCCGATCGCGCCGCGCTGCTGCGCTTCCGCGATTATTTCGATGCGGTGTTGGCGCTCACGAAGAAGGGCGTCGCCGCGGGCCAGTCGAAGGACGCGATTGCCGCGACCCCGACGCTGCCAGGCTTCGAGAATTATCAGGGCGGCGGCGCGCTCACCTTGAAGGGCGTTCTCGAGGTCGCCTACGACGAGCTGACAGCCAAGGCGTAGCGGTCCGAGCGGCTCTCAGCGTTTCCGTTTCTCGCGCGCGAACGACGGGAGCTTCCGGTCCGGCTCCTCGGGATTGAGCAGGCTCCAGATCTCGAGCCGCCACAGCCGTTCGCACGCCGGACACCACGTCAGATACCACGCGTCCATCGTGCCGCGCAGTTCCGTTTCGCCCTGGCACCGGGGACAGATCAACATCACAGCCATGGCCGTTTTGTACGGATTCCCAACGCGGATCGGGGCCGGGCCGGGCAACCGCGGTGTTGTCCGCACGAGACGTGCCGTCCGCTGGTCTCATCCGTGGCACGGTACTCGCAGGCGATTTGTCCTTGTACCCCCGACTCTGCCGCTATGACCAAGACACGCTTCGCACATGTTCGGACGCAGCAGCGGACTGACAGCCACGAGGAAGCGCGTCAGACGCTCGCCCTGCTGCAGGGATGCAGCCAGACCATCCATGTCGTACTTGTCGCGCTCAGCGACGGTGTGGAGCTGGAAGTGTGGGCGGACGGCGCGCTGCGCCGCCGCGCGCGTTTCCTGCGCGACACTCAGGCGCGCAAGTATTCCGAGCGTCTTGCGGGACGGCTGACCCGCCGCGGCTATCGCCTGGAAACGGACATGAGATGAGGCCGCGACGTTCGCAGCCGCTCGTGCTGCTCGCCGAGGATTTCGAGGATGCGCGCGAGCTCTATCGCGACTATCTCGAGTTCTCCGGATTCGCTGTGGAGACGGCGACCAACGGCCGCGAAGCCATCGATCAGGCGATCGCCCGGCAGCCCGACCTGATCCTCATGGACGCCAGCATGCCGGTCCTCGACGGCTGGCAGGCCACGCGCGAGCTGAAAGCCAATCCCGCCACGAGGCACATCCCCATCCTCGCATTGACCGCGCACGCTTTCGATGATGCGCGGCGCGAGGCGAAGACGGTCGGCTGCGACGGCTTCGTCACGAAGCCCTGTCTGCCCGACGATCTGGTCGACCGCGTCCGCGCGATGCTCGACGGGGGCAGGAAGAAGGCACGGCGATAACCTGGTGTAAGCTACCCCGCGCATGACTTCACTGCTCGCGGGACTGGCCAACCCGATCAACGCGCTTCTCGCCGCGCTCGTCGCGCTCACCGGCGGATACGTCGTCGGCTGGTCGCGCTTCGAGAACGGTCCGACATTGGGCGCCATGGGTGTCGGCTGGATTACGAATTTTCTTGACCAGCTCGGCATCGGGTCGTTCGCAACGACGACGTCGCTGTTTCGAGCGTTCAAGATGGTGCCCGATCGGATCATCCCCGGAACGCTCAACGTCGGCCACACGCTGCCAACCGTTGTCGAGGCCCTGGTCACGGTCGCCATTATTCCCGTCGACACCCTCACGCTGTTCTCGATGATCGCCGCGTCCGTGCTCGGCGCCTGGCTCGGCGCGGGCATCGTCGCGAAGTGGCCGAAGCGCTACGTGCAGATCGGGATGGGGTGCGCCCTGCTGGTCGCGGCGACGCTGTTTTTCATGTCCGCCATGCAGCTGTTCCCCGGCGGCGGCACGGCGCTCGGCGTGCGCGGCATCAAGCTGGTGGTCGCGATCGGCGGCAATTTTATTCTCGGCGCGCTGATGTCGCTCGGGATCGGCCTGTACGCGCCGTGCATGATTCTCATCAGCCTGCTCGGCATGAGTCCGCGCTCGGCGTACCCGATCATGATGGGATCGTGTGCGTTCCTGATGCCGGTCGGCAGCGTGAAATTCATCAAAGAGCGCGCCTACAGTCTGCCGGTCGCGATGGGCCTCGCAATCGGCGGCATTCCTGGCGTGCTGATCGCCGCCTACATCATCAAGTCGATACCGATCGAGTACGTGCGCTGGCTCGTGATCGTCGTCGTCGTCTACACGGCGCTGACGATGCTCTATTCGGCGATGACCGAGAAGCAGTCCGCTAGCGCGCAATGACGCGCGCGGTTTTGATGAAGTCGAGGAGCGGAAAGTTCCTTTCCAGATACTTGTTCCCCCCCTCGAAGACGGGATCCTGCTTGCCGGCGCGGATTCCGCCGCCCGCCGCCTCGCCGTAGTCGGCATACAGCGCGTCGGCGACCTCCATCCCCCGGATCACTTCGCCGAACACCACGAACGGCTCCTTGTCGTGCGTCGCCGAGTTGTCCTTCAGGTTGATGAAGACCTGTGTAGACCGTCCGTCCGGATCTTTGAACGCAAAGGCGATGGTTCCGCGCGTGTTCGATATCCCCTTCGATGGATCGTCGGGAATCGTCTTCGTGCGCCAAAGCTGCGCGGTCTTCGGATCCCCGGCAATCCCGAACTGGGCCCATGTGCCCTTCCGGATGCGGAAGAATCGCGCGGCGTCGTAGTAGCCGCTCGTGACGAGCTCGTAGAACCGCGACGCGCCGAGCGGCGCCCATTCGCGATGAACGGCGATCACGATGACGCCCTTCGACGTGTCGAGCCGGACCTTGTATTCCGCGGGGGCCGGCTGCGGCTGGACGGCGAGCATGGCGAGGAGCAGCGCGAGCGAGCCCATGACGCTCGTCATTCTCCCATGCGGCATTTGAGGGGACCAGCAGGAGTTTGTGGCAAAATGCGCCCATGAAAACGTTTACGGCGGCCCTGGCGGTCGCGGGCGCAGCGCTCGCGGCGCCCGGTCCGGCGCCCGGGTCCGCGCGCATCCCCCGGTGGACGCCGCAGACCAGCGGGGTCGCCGCGCGGCTGCGCGGCGTGAGCGCGGCAAACGCGACCGTCGCGTGGGCCAGCGGCGCCGGCGGCACGCTGCTAAGGACCGCCGACGGCGGCGCGACATGGAACAAACTCACGATTCCTGGCGCCGACACGCTCGACTTCCGCGACATCGACGCCGTCAGCGACCGCGCGGCCTACGCGCTCAGCATCGGACCCGGCCAGGCCTCGCGCATCTACAAGACCGTCGACGCCGGCGCGCGATGGGATCTGCAGTTCACCAATCCCGAGCCGAAGGCGTTTTTCGACGCGATGGCGTTCTGGGACGCGCAGCGCGGCCTGGCCGTCAGCGATTCGATCGACGGCGCGTTCGTGATCATCAGAACGGGCGACGGCGGACGGACGTGGACGCGCGTGCCGGCATCGAAACTGCCGCCGGCGCTGCCGAACGAAGGCGCGTTTGCAGCCAGTGGCACCAACATCGCCGTCACGGGAAGGGATCGCGCGTGGATCGGCACCGGAGCATCCACGCGATCGCGCGTGCTCCGCACCGAAGACGGCGGCGAGACCTGGGCGATCGCCGAGACGCCGCTCGCCTCGTCCGCGTCGGCCGGCATCTTTTCCATCGCTTTTCGCGATCCGCGCCGCGGCGTGGCCGTCGGAGGGGATTACAGAAGGGAAAAGGACGCGGCCGCCAGTGCCGCTTCAACCTCCGACGGGGGGACCACGTGGACGCCGGTCACAGGGCTCGGCGGCTTCCGGTCGGTCGTGGCGTTCGCGCCCGGATCCGCCGGCGCGTGGATTGCCGTGGGACCGTCGGGCGCGGACTGGTCGGCCGATGACGGACGGACGTGGACGCCGATCGCGGGCGACGGATACCACGCCTTCGCGTTCGCGCCGCGCGGCCGCGCAGGCTGGGGCGTCGGCGAGTCGGGGCGGGTCGGCAGGCTGAGTTGGTGAGTTGGTGAATTGGTGAAATGGCAGGTCAACGGAGGAAACAGATGAAGGGCTTCGGCTTGATCGGGGCGCTCTGCATCGGGATCGCGGCACCGACGTTCGCGCAGGGGACGCAGGCGGATTACGAGCGCGCCCTCGGGCTGCGCAAGCGCTACGAGGCGCTCGTCGGCAATGCCGCCGAGGCGCCGCGCTGGATCGGCCGGACGCATCGGCTGTACTACCGCCGCACGGTCAAGGGCGGACACGACTTCATCCTCGTCGATGCCGACACGAAAGCCAAAGGACCGGCGTTCGATCACGCGAAGGTCGCGGCATCGCTGTCGGCCGTGTTGAGCAAGCCCTACACGCCGCTCGAGCTGCCGTTCAATGCCTTCGAGTTCGTCGACAGCGAGAAGGCGATCCAGTTCGTCGCGGAAAACGCGGCGTGGCGCTGCACGATCGCGGATTCGTCGTGCCGCAAGGCGACGCCTGCTGAAGCACAGCAGGGATCCGGCGGCCGCGGCGGGCGCGGCGGTGGCCAGGGCGCGGGCGCCGTCGGCGGACGCGGCGGCCAGGGGGACCCCGCGGCGCAGGTGCGTGTATCGCCTGACGGCAGAAAAGAGGCGGCGATCTGGAACTATAACCTCGTCGTGCGCGACGCCGGCACGCAGAAGAACGAAGCCGTGCTGAGCACGGACGGCTCCGAAGGCAACGCTTACGAGCTCAACACCATCGCCTGGTCGCCGGACTCGAGGAAAATTGCCGCCAACCGGGTGCGTCCCGGCTACCGGCGCGAGGTCCACTACGTCGAGTCGTCGCCGGCCGACCAGCTCCAGCCGAAGCACTCCGTCAACGTGTACGCAAAGCCAGGCGACGCCCTGGCCGTCCCGCAGCCGGTGATCTTCGACGTCGAGTCGAAGAGATCGATCGTCGTCGACAACGCGCTCTTTCCGAATCCCTTCGAGCTGTCGCGGTTTCAGTGGAGAAAGGACAGTCGCGCCGTCACGTTCGAGTACAACCAGCGCGGACATCAGGTCTATCGCGTGATCGAAGTCGATGCGGCGACCGGGATGCCGCGCGCGGTCATCTCCGAGGAACCGAAGACGTTCTTCAATTACCGGCAGGCCAACGGCGGCCTGACGGATTCGGGCAAGAAATACCGATTCGATCTCGCCGACGGACGCGAGGTGATCTGGATGTCGGAGCGCGACGGCTGGAATCACCTGTACCTGTACGACGGCGCCTCCGGCCGCGTGAAGAACCAGATCACGAAGGGCGAATGGGCGGTGCGGAACGTCATCAAAGTGGACGAAGAGAAGCGGCAGGTCCTCTTCAGCGCCGGCGGGATGTATCCAGGCAAGGATCCGTACTTTGCGTACTACTACCGCATCAATCTCGATGGCACCGGACTGGCGCCGCTCACCACCGCCGATGGGAACCACAACCTGGTGTTCTCGGACGATCAGGCGTTCTACGTCGACATGTACTCGCGCGTCGACATGCCGCCGATCGCGGAGCTGCATCGGACGGCCGACGCGGGCCTCGTCGAGACGCTCGAGAAAGGAGACATCACGGAGCTGCAGGCGTCCGGCTGGCAGCCGCCCGAGGTGTTCGTGGCGAAGGGCCGCGACGACAAGACTGACATCTGGGGCCTGATCTACCGGCCGTCGAATCTCAGCGCCTCGAAGAAATACCCGGTCGTCGAAAACATCTACGCCGGCCCGCAGGGGTCGTTCGTCCCGAAGTCCTTCGGCGCCTACAACGCGATGCAATCCATCGCCGAGCTCGGTTTCATCGTCGTCCAGATCGACGGGATGGGGACGTCGAATCGATCCAAGGCGTTCCATGACGTCGCATGGAAGAACCTCGGCGACGCGGGGTTCCCGGATCGCATCCTGTGGCACAAAGCCGTCGCGCGGAAATATCCGTATTACGACATCTCGCGCGTCGGCATCTACGGCACGTCGGCGGGCGGCCAGAGCGCGCTGGGGGCGCTGCTCTTCCACGGCGACTTCTACAAGGCGGCGGTGTCGGCATCGGGCTGCCACGACAACCGGATGGACAAGATCTGGTGGAACGAGCAGTGGATGGGATGGCCGATCGGTCCAGAATACGCCGCGGCGTCGAACGTCGACAACGCGAAGAATCTCACGGGCGATCTGCTGCTGATTTACGGCGAGCTGGACACCAACGTCGATCCCTCGTCCACGATGCAGGTGGTCAACCAGTTGATCAAGCACGACAAGAACTTCGATCTGCTCGCCATCCCCGGCGCCAATCACACGTCAGGGGGGCCGTACGGCGATCACAAACGGTGGGATTTCTTCGTGCAGCACTTGCTCGGCATCACGCCGCCGCGCTGGACGACGGCGATGAAAGCGGCGGAGACGCAGGCCGAGGAGGAACTCGAGAATTGGGAGATTTGGGAATCTGGGAATTGAGGTTCGACTACCGCATCCGAATCGCCAGCAAGTGCCGCTCCGTCGAGCCGGATGCGGCGGCCGTCAGCTCGAACAGGTAGTCGCCGTGCGGCAACCCTGAAAGCGACATGTCCAGGACGATGGCCTTGCGGGCGGTGTCCTCTGACAGCGGCAGATCGACCGGCAGCGCTGTGCCGGCATGATCCAGCAATCGAGCCTCGCGGCGATCGAGCGGCGCCAGCACTGGCCACTCGAGAGTGAGGCGCTCGTTTCGCGCGAATTCGAACGCGGCAACGGGCCGTTTCGCAACGCGCGACGCCGAGCGATAGGCGATCGGGTCTCCGACGAGCCTCGATGCCGACGGCAGCACGTTGAGCCAATCGTCGGCCGGCCGTTCGTTCGGGCCGACCAGCCGCACGGCAACGCGCGCCGGCCTGACGCCGGAGAGGGGCACCGGAATCGCGACGGCGTACGATCCAGCGTCGATCTTCCCTCGTGCGGCTCCAGCGGGCTCGCCGTTCGGCCCTGACGCCTCCACTTCAACGTCGGCGCCGCTCTTCCAGCGCCCGAGCTGGATCGACGAGGATGACAGCTCCGCAATCACGGTGAGCGTCGTGCCGCTCGCCGCGGCGTAGGCGGCAAACGGCCGCGACGCGCGCTCGAGCACCCCGAGGGCCGTCTCGCGCGCCGCTGCTTCCGACGACGGTACCGGACTCGGCGCGCGGCCGCCCGCCGCGGCCCTGGCGCTGAGCGCGTCGATTTCGGCCTGGGTCGGCGCGCGATACTGGCGCCGCGCGCGCACGGCCTCGCCCGCCGGCTTCAGCTTCACCCTGATCGTGCGAATCCCTCCGTCCCACGTCGTGTTCGTGGTGTAGTACCCGAGCAGATAATAGGCGGCGAGATCGTCGGCGATCTTCGTCATGCCGCCCGCGAGGTCGTTCGTGTTGACGATGGGAATGCCGTCGGTTTCGCGCGCCAGCGTGATCAGATCGTCGTTCGCCTGCTGCACCGCGCGAGCCTCCGGCAGCGTGGCGGGCGCCTGGAGTCCGGCCGGCGTCACCGGAAAGAAGCTCACATTCTGCTGCTGCGCCTCACGAAGCAGTTGCCGGTAGCGTGTATCGAAATCCATCAGCGCGAGCCGCTGGATCTCGCTGGCGCACATCGAATCGTTCGCGCCGTAATCGCTGCGATCCCCGATGCCGACCCGTCCGCCGACGATTCCGGCCTTCGGCAATACCGGCCCGCGGGCCGAGAGAATCTTCCGGTCTTCCCGCGGGCGGTCGAGCCTGTTCGCCACGAAAATGATGTTCTTGCGCTCCTGGCGAAGCGAGCCGAGCTGGACGACGAGGGTCTCGAGCGACGTGTACATCCGATCGAGGAGGAACCTGCCTCGAATTGCCTCCCCCGCCGGTCCGCACCGCAGAAGCGCATCAGCGTCCTCGTCGCGATCGACCGCCGACGCCCGCCACATGTCGGCGATCTGCGCCTCGACGCTGGAGGTCTTCTGCCCCAGCACGAGGTCCTTCGCCGACTGCGCCGTCGTCAGAAACCCATAGACATCCTTGGGACCGAGCACGCGGTCGAGAAAGCGGATCAGCGGCTGCTGGATGTACCCGATGCTGCTGTTGACCGCGGCGCTCATGGACTGTCCCGGTGCCGCGTACTCGACGTTGACGACAATCACGAACACTCGATAGCGCGGGTCCGCGGCCATGTCGTATCCGCCGCGCTGCGACGACGGATCGCGCCGCTCGGCGTCCGGCGTGAATGTCGGGTACTTGATGAAGTCGAACGATTCGATCTTCTGGGGCTTGCCGTCTTCGGTGATCTCGAAGTCGGCGGAAGTCAGTCCTTCGACGATCTTGCCGTTGCGGGACGGATACGCGTCGACGCGGACGAAGTGCGTCCCGCCCCGGAAAACGGGCCGCTGCTGCGCCGCCGTGGGCGGCTGCGGCTGCTGGCCGGCAACGGCCGCGATTGTCAGGATCGCGACGATGAAGCCGGATAGATGCTGCCGCATGAAGATCAACAGGAGATCAGGAGATCTGGAGTAATCAGGAAACAATGCCTCCTGAACTCCTGATCTCCTGTTCAGGGTTTATTGTTTTCCGCCGCCCTTCGACAGCGACCGATAGTACTGCTCCACCAGTTTCCGATACTGCTCCGGCACGTCGTCCGTGCCCGAGAGGAACACCTGGCTCGCATTGGCGTCGAGCCGACGGCGGAGCGTGTACTCGAACCGCTTGATATTGTCGGTCACCGACTGTTCGAGCTTCGCGAGGCCATCGGCATTGTTGTACGCGCTCTCGGTGTCGAGCTGGCGAAGCCCCTGGATGATCTGATCGAGCTCCTTCGTCTCGATCTTCTGTTGTCCGAGGAGGCGTCGCAGCTGCTCCGCGTCGGTGATGCGCTGGCGCGCTTCGCCGCGGAACTGACGGACCTGCTCGCCGGTGAATCGTCCGGGCCGCGCGTCGCCGATCGAGCTTGGCGATCCGGTCGGCGCGATCATGCCTCCCCGCGTGTTGCCTTCGCCGTTGCGTCCACCCTGCGTCGGCTGGCCCTGATTGCGGCCGCCGTTGCCGCCTTGTTGTCCCTGTTGTCCCTGTTGTCCCTGTTGTCCCTGTTGTCCCTGCTGGCCCTGCTGGCCCTGCTGGCCCTGCTGTCCCTGCTGGCCCTGCTGCTGTTGCTGCGTTTGCTGCTGTTGCGAACCCTGGGAACTTCTGGAACCCTCGGAACCCTGGGAACCCTGCCGCATCCGCTCACCGAGCGACTGCATGCCTTCGGCGAGCTGCCGCGCCTTCTCGAGCGCCTGCGTGCTGGCGTCGGCCTTCGAGTTGCCGACGGCGGACGCGGCCTCGCCGATCTTCTTCTTCAGATCGTCCAGGTTGTTCTGGATGTCGCGGTCGAACGCCGCCACGTCGGAGGTCTGGCTGCCGCCGCGGAGCATCTGATC
>Ga0310810_10000369_pt1 | contig 46857 bp, 43 predicted proteins | sample NCmetagenome_FD_207641 | JGI IMG/M metagenome (GOLD analysis project Ga0310810, IMG submission 207641) | Soil microbial communities from experimental microcosm in Duke University, North Carolina, United States - NC | ecosystem: Engineered > Artificial ecosystem > Soil microcosm > Unclassified ...
CTCACGGTGAATCCACCCGCTACGATAGCTGCTGTCACATTGAATCCCGCTACAGTGACCGGAGGCGCCGGCAGCACCGGCACGGTCACGCTCGGCACGGCAGCTCCGGCGGGCGGTGCGATGGTGACGCTAGCTAGCAGCAACATCAACGCGGCTACGGTACCGGCCTCGGTGACCGTCGCCGCCGGTGTCACCACGGCGACCTTTACCGCCACCAGCAAAGCTGTGACCACGGTCACGGCGGTGACCATGACCGCGACCTACAGTGGCGTGGCCAAAACTGCCACTCTCACGGTGAATCCACCCGCTACGATAGCTGCTGTCACATTGAATCCCGCTACAGTGACCGGAGGCGCCGGCAGCACCGGCACGGTCACGCTCGGCACGGCAGCCCCGGCGGGCGGCGCGGTGGTGACGCTAGCCAGCAGCAACATCAACGCGGCTACGGTACCGGTCTCGGTGACCGTCGCCGCCGGCGCGACAGCAGCCACTTTCGCCATTGCCAGCAAAGCCGTCACCACGGTCACGGCGGTGACCATCACCGCGACTTACAGTGGCGCTGTTAAAACCGCCACCCTTACCGTCAATCCACCCACCGTGCTGGCTGGCCTGACCGTCACCCCAACCGTTGTGATATTCGGCAGCAACGCAACGGGCACCGTGACGCTCACCTCAGCGGCTCCGGCCGGTGGAGCAGTGATTGCGCTCGCCGCCACTAACTACTTTGAATTTTACGTACCTGCTTCGGTCACAGTGCCGGCGGGAGCGACATCCGCTAAGTTCACTGTGGGCACGGCTCTATACTCATCGACGACCACCATCACGGCGACGTATAACGGCGTGACCAAGGCAGCAAACCTGACCTCCGTCGACCCGACGGTGGTGGCATTGACTTGTAACCCGAACCCGGTGTTCGCCGGTAACACGACCATTTGTACGGTGACCCTGAATGGGATCATGCCCGCGCCCACGCCCGTGTTCATCCTGTCGGACCAGCCGTTCTTCGCTCCCGCCTCGGGCACGGTGACGGTTCCCACTGGGGCAAGCGGTATAAACTTTTCAATCAACACCACGCTTGTCCCTGACCAGATCGTTGCACACATCTCTGCCAGCGCCCTGGCGACCGCAACAGTGACCACGCCGCTGACGATCAATCTGACAAACCGCGGCAAGAAGTGGGTTCTGAACAATGTGGTGTTCAAGGATGGCGGCACAGCCAGCGGGTACTTCACTTACGACGCCGTGACCGGGACATATCTCGACGTCAACATCCGCACAACGCCCGGAGCCGATCCGAACAATCCGCTAGGCCAGCCCCCGGCGAATTTGTATTACTACCCCTGGCCGAACGGCTTCAATCCGACTATTCTAGACAACTGGAGCACAGCTTCTTTGCTCGCGGTGCAAAATGTGGCAGGTGCCTATGTCAATCCAGTCACAGGTGACAGGATTCCAATAGCGTGGACAGGGCTGCAATTAAACCTTCCGCAGGCGCTTACCAACGCCGGCGGGACGATTCCCCTGGTAATCGATCCGAACGTAGCTTATTCGACGTACTGCGTCGATAATATTCCGGCGCTTTGTACCCCACCTCCGGCCAATATTTCTCAAGAGCAGTTTGGTATGCCGCCCAATTCTTACACCGGAACATCGAGCTTTTACTTTCGTGTCATCGTCAGCGGGACTATCACAGCTCAGTAACTTGGGTCGCTTCCTTGGTCGGGATGCGATTAAATCACTCTGCTGGGCTGTGTTGCAAAAACTCAGTGAACGAGTCTGATAGGCTGCAGTATGCGCCATGATCAAAACGCGGCCGGCGCTGTTCAAATGGCGGCACTTCGAAACCGAGATCATTGTTTGCGCGGTCCGTTGGTATCTGCGGTTCTCGCTTTCGTATCGTGGTGTGATCATCAGGGATACCTCGTTCCAGGAGCAATTCCTCGACGTCCCGACCCGCGACGCCCGTGGCAACTCGCCCCCTCGGGACGCCTCGCCGCGCAGTCCGCGAAGCGATCGAGGAGGCTTTGAAGGCTTCGAAATCCCCGCGACCGCCGCATTGCCGTCCATTGCGCGGGCGGCTACCGCTCTTCGATCGCCGCCAGCATCCCGCATCAATATGGGATCCCCATTTGATCGAGATGGCCGGCGGCCTCGCCGGGATGCTGCACGACTGCCGGTGGTTTCGTAAGCCTAACCGCAGCCAGATGAGGACGGAACGCTTCTCAGCTTTTCGGCGGATGGCGTTATCATCGCCAAAGCGAACTGGCCGAATGTAGGGAATACAATTCCGCCAGCTTACGATAACACCACACATCAGGAACCGAGCGCCGAGTCTCGATGCCCGTCGCCGACCTTGTTTCAGGGTAGGCCGTCATCCATTCCCCACTTGAGTGGGTTAGCATCGGTCAACGCGTGTGGCCCATGCTGACGGAAAACTCGGTCCGTACTATACGATTTACGATGACTTGGACAGCGCCTTGCGAAACTTCCGCAGCTGCGCCGCTTTCGTGGCGTCCAGGGTTGGATACCTCATCTTCAGGCCCTTGAGCGTCTCCAGAATCACCTGGGACACGATCAGCCGGGCTAGCGGCTTATGATCCGCGGGCACCACGTACCAGGGTGCATAGTTGGTGCTGGTGGCGCTCAGGCAGTCCTCATAGGCGGACTGATACTGGTCCCACAGGGCGCGCTCTTTCAGGTCGCCAGCGTTGAACTTCCAGTTCTTTTCGGGATCGTCGAACCGCTCCAAAAACCGTTTACGCTGCTCTTCCTTTGAAAGGTGCAGGAAGAACTTCACGATGCGAGTGCCATTGTGGTGCAGATGGCGCTCCAGGTTCACTATGGACTTGTAGCGCTCCTGCCAGAAGTCCTTCTCATCTAGCGACTCTTGGGGCAGGTTCTGCGCCGCCAGAATCTCGGCATGCACCTTCACGATCAGCACTTCCTCGTAGTAGGAGCGGTTGAAGATCCCAATGTGCCCGCGCTCCGGCAGTCGGCGCACAGGGTTCCACAGATAGTCGTGGTCCAACTCCTCGGGCCCGGGATGCTTGAAGCTGTAGACCTGGCAGCCCTGCGGATTCACGCCCGACATCACGTGCTTGATGGCGCTGTCCTTGCCCGCGGCATCCATGGCCTGAAAGATCACCAGCAGGGAGGAATGGTCATCGGCGTAGAGGAGATTCTGGAGCGAACTCAGTTCGGCCACATGCGCGGCCAGCGCTTTCGAGTACTGCTCCTTGGAGTCGAAGAGGGGCTTGGTCCTGGTTGGCCAGCGCTTCAGGCGGACGCGCTCGCCAGGACGAACGCGATACTTGCGGGTGTCTGGTTTGGGCATGTCTTCAAGATAGCGCCCTGAGCCGTGACCCTTGAGGGGCAGTGCGCGCGTACTCGGCAACCCTTCCTTCGTCCAGTAATGGGAGAATACGCCATGACCAAAAAGAAAGGGGTGCAGTTCGGTTGAAATACAATGACTCGGAGGTCACTGGTGGCCGAGGGCAACCGCCGAGCGCCAGATTTCATTCCCGTGATCGCTCCATGCCCGCCCCGATCACCCGATTCCGCAATTTGGAGACACCTTGCATCATATCCTCGATCGTCAGGCCGAATGGCAGAAGGCCGGGATTCTCGATCTCGATCCGGTCATCAAACAGCGCAATACGGATGGGGACCCCTTGCTGGGCGTAGTCCGCATGGACGATGGCATTCATGAGCGCCTCCCGGATTGCGACGAGTGGAACCGACCACCGATCCTCCCTGCGGACACCCTCGATAATCAATTTGCGCATCAGGTGCTTATGTAAGGATGTAATCGCTTCTTACGCGGCGCCAGGCAGGCGGATCTCTGCTGAATCCAGTAGACGCGTTCGATTTGTTCCGTCAAAGCGACCAGGCCGCGCCGTGCGGTGCGACCGTCGAATGGCTCCGCTCCGGCCCGGCCCGTCGATGAACCTGCTGTACCGGCGTGCCACATCGGTGGTCGGCTGCATCAGCCACAATTGCACTGAGTCGGGTAACAGCCGATAGTGGCAGTGCACCGTGTCAACTCCCATGAACGCCCCGAACTCAACATACACTCAAGACGGAATTGATTGTGAATACAAAATTTTACTTTCAACTATTTACATCCTGTATATGCCTTGAGGTTCAAGTCCTCTCATACGCACCACTCCTACAAACGCTTGAGTGGGATTCTTGAAGAGCGCTGACTTCTACGTCACGCCATGAATTTCCACAGGCAGATTGCGCAAACCAACGCCAGGAAGAATAGTAGCGCCAATTCCGGCTCATAGCGCATCACACAATAGACGAAGTTTCGATCGACCGGGCAAACAGAGGCCATATGGGCGCGCATAATCAGCTGATTATCATGCGGTTACGGCCAACAGCTCAAGATGCTTTTTGGTTAGGCTGCGCCCGCTATCCCGGCACAATACCTGGTCGCCTCTTTGTATGGTTTAAGCTTTTAGCTATAGCGGTTTACGGCGAAATCTAGAAGTGTCCCACGGAGCCCGGGTGGATCGATTCGCAGCAACGCTATTGGAAATAGCCCCGGGCGAGCTCCGGTTTCAAAGCCAGAGCTTTCTGCCAGCTCGCACGCGCTTCGTCCTTCTGGCCCACGGCTTCGAGCGCAATTCCGAGGTTGAGGAGAGCTTCAGCAAAATCCGGTGATGCCGCAAGGGCCTGGCGATAGAGTTCAACGGCTGGCTCGTTCTGCCCGGAGTGCTGGCGGAGCAAGGCCGCATTGTATAGAAATTCGGGGGCGCACTCACCGTTCTCGATCAGCTTGGTGTGCAGCGCCAAGGCTTCTTCGCTGCGGCCGGCCTCGAGTGCGATGGCCGCCAGCGCGCGGGAAGCCGCAGTCGACTGCGGCTGCGCGGCGAGGCAGCGCTGAAAAGCATCCTGAGCGGCTTCCAGTTCGCCCAGTTTCCAGTAAGCAATGCCGGTGTTGAGCAGCGCTTCGGGCCAGTCTTTGCGCTTCCACAGACAGGCATCAAAGGCCTCGGCGGCGGCGCGATAGTCACCGAGCCCTAGGCGTAGGCAGCCCAGGCGAAAACGGGCGTCTTCGGCGTCCGGCGACTGTTCGATCATGCGCGCGTAGAGTTTCCCGGCATCCTGCGGGTTCTCATCCTGCTCAAGCACGAGTGCCAGGTTCCAGAGCGCGGTCATCGAATTCGGGTCGAGCTCGAGTGCGCGCTGGTAGGAGGCTCTGGCCTTCTCGCGATCCCCGCTCTCTTGATAAGCCACGCCCAGGTTCAGGTGCAGCGCGGCGTCATTCGGCCGCAGCCGCAACGCTTCCGAGTAGGCTTTGGCGGCTTCGGGCCGGCCGGCCTTCTCGAGCGCAACGCCGAGATTGAACCAGCCTTCGAACGCATCCGGCGCGACTTTGACCAGGGCCGCGCAGTGCGCGGAAGCGTTGTCGTAATCTTGCACCGCGAAGGCCGCGGTGGCCAGGCCCTCATGCGCGGCCCGGGAATCCGGACGGACCTTCAGGAGCTGTTCCGCGCAGCTGGCGGCCGCCCGGTAATCTTTCAGTTCCAGGTCGACGCCGATCAAGTTGGCGAGCGCTTCTTCGCAGCGCGGATTCTCCTTGAGAACCCGGCCGTAGAGCTCAACGGCTTCGGAAAACTTTTTCAGCAGCTGGAGCGCCACGGCTTTTCCAAAAAGCACCGGCTCGAGTTTGGCGGGCTCGAGATTAGGGACCAGGCGCAGGCACCTCTCATAGGCTTCGAGCGCCGGACGTGCCGCGCCCAATTGCAGCCGGCAGAGCCCCAGGCCGAGGTGCGCCTCGTAGCGGTTTCCATCCACGGCGAGCGCTTTCTCAAACGCCGCGGCGGCATCCTCCCAGCTTTCGAGCGCCTGCAACGTGGCCGCGAGGTTAAACCAGCCGGTGGCGTTTGTGGGATCGAGAGCGACAAGTTTTTGATAGGCGGCGACGGCGTGCCTGAAGTCCTTACGCTCGTATTGCAAATAACCTACAGCGGCATAGACTTCCGGCTGATGCTCGCCCGCCGCCAGAGCCTGTTCAATGCGCGCGAGCGCTTCCTCTGCCTTGCCCTCCAGATGTAGAGCCGCAACGCTTTCAAACAACTGGCCGGCGGCAACCGGAGGGGCGGATTTTGCGGGGCTTTTCGACTTTACCGACACAGTGCCTCATTAGATTCATCGGCGGTTTCGGGAGAAAGAAGAGGGGGATCTGAGCATTCTTAATCAGGACTTCGAGCGGCACCAGAACTTCGAGCAGCACTTCGGGTACCCAAGTACGAGCAAAGGCGGCCCAGGGCGTCGTCGTTATGGGTCACCTCCACCGAGCGGATGTAGGAAGCCTCTCCGGGATCGGCAAAGAACCCGACGCCGCCGCGGGTCAGGGTGGCGTCGCTCCACGTATCCACGAGCTGGCCATCCAGGTAGGTGGAGAACTGCGCGTCACGGATCTCCTGCCGTACCCGAAACATGGTTTTGGAGGATGCGGTAATGGGCAGCGGCAACTGGACCTTCAACTTCTGATGCCCGTCGATCACCGCGTAGCGCACGATCGAATAGACGGCGGACGGACCGGGCTTCGATGCCACCAGCTTCATGGCGTAGTAGTTCCGGGGGTCGGAAGCGCGATAAACCCACCCAATAGCCTTCTTTTCGATTTGGGCAAGAAATTCCAGCCGGCAATCGGCCATGGGCAACGAACCGGAAAGCAGCGCCAGCCGCCCAGGGCGCACAAATCCGGTGGCGTCATAGGACCAGCTACCGGCCCAACCTGGCACACCAGTCCACTGGCTCAAACCCGAGCGGAAGTCATCCCGAACTTCGACCACAGCACGCCGGCTGATGCGCGCCATCATGGCAGCCTGCGCGTTCCGCACTGGTGCGGATGTTTTCAAGCGGCCAGCGCTGAAGAGCAGCGCGGCGACAAGAAGAACGCCAACGGCCAGTCGTCGGCTCCACCGCGGCGCGGACCCCCAAAGCCCGGCCAGCCGCCGGCCATCCCAGCTTCGCGGTTCACGCACATGGCCGCGAATCGGCAGCGCGAGTTGCGCGGAATCGAAACTGGGTCGGATGAGGCCCACGCGTGTGAAAGGCCCGAGGCGAATCACTGTTTTGAAGATCAGCGTGAGGCGCACGCCAATGATGGTGGCGCTGAGAGGCGCGGCCGGATGCGGCAGATCGAGGGGTGCGCGCGGGGCTGGGGCGAGCGACAACGTGCGTGGAACGATGAGCAACAGTTGCAGCAGCGGTCGCTCCGGCGTAGGCACGGGGCCGGAGGCAATGGCGGCGGTCGCGCATTCCGGAGCAGGATTTGCGGAGGGCGGCGGAGGTACCGCAATTCGCTTGCACAGCCGGGGGCCGGAGACGCGCAGGACCGTGGTTGCCGTTTGCAGGCGCAGGTCCGCGGTGTACCGTTGCCACGCTCTTCCGTTACGCTCGATGGGACGTCCCGGGCTGGGAGATGTTTGCGGGAAAGGCCGTGTTGCACCAGCCAGGCGGAAAGCCGGGCGATGCGGCGCCAGATCCGTGCGCGCGATTGCGGGGTGGATGGCGAATTTCGCGGTCGCCCCGGCTCCCAACGGGTGAGAGGCGAGATCGATCCAGGTTGGCCGCATGGTCACGAAGCCCGCGCGGCGCCGCTTTGCCTCCGTGGGGCGTTCCGCGCCAATCCAGATCGGGTGAACCACGGTAACGCGCACGCGCGGCCGCCCGGCGCTAAAGGCCGCGGCATCTTTCGGCGCCAGCCTGAGGGCCTGGACCGGTGCCACCCGCGCGAGCATCGCCGGCGAAGCGCGGCGAGAACGAAGGAGACGGGGCCCTGCCGCACGGGCGCCGGCTGGCAGGAGAGCGGCGCTCCTCTGTTCCACCGGCTGGGCATTCCGTATAGGCAGCGCACTCACGAACCCCGGCGTGACATGCTCCGCCACAAATTGCGCCCGAACGAGCAGCGGTCTTGGCTCAACCGGCGCAGGCACAGAACTTTTGGCGTCGGCGACGGGTTGAACCCGCGGCCGCAAAATTGGTTTGCTCTTCAGCAGAAAATCCAGGGCGTCGTCGTTTTGCTTCTTGGCGTAGGTCTTACGATGAGCCGTGCAACAGAATTCGTCATTCTTCTGCAGCTTGTGCAGGACACCGAGCTTTTTGCCGCAATGGAGGCACTTCATGCCGTCAGTTTCATCGGCGGAAACGGGGAATTGGAAGAGTCAGGAAAAGCCTTATTGGGAGATCTATGGGCACCGGAGTCGAAAGCTGGCGTTCCATTGCAGTTGTTCTCCGGAATGGACCACGCATCTCCTCGCCACAGGCGGGATCGGGTCAATCTCTTGGCAGAACGAAATGTTAGAGTCACTAGGCGGTCGTCGGATGGGCTCAGCTTCGTCTGCGGCATCACTATAATGTGGGGAATGGTTTCTTTATGCAGACGGTCCACTATCCTACCCGCGCACTGCTGGGCCTGGGCGCAGTTGCGCTTCTGTCTCTCTATGCGGCTTTTTCTTTCTATAGCCAGCAGATAGAGCGGAACAAAATTCAAAAGGATGCCTACCAAGTCGGCGCGGAGGAGCAGCGTTTGGAAGCTTTGAAAAAGGAATTGCCGCCGGGTGCCATGGTGGGCTACGTTTCGGATCTCGGCAACGAGGCAGGAATTCTACTTGCCGCGCAATATGCTCTGGTGCCGGCGTTACTGGTTGAACGACCGCCCAGTGGACTCGTCGTAGGCAACTTCTCCCGGCCAACGGACTATGTGGAGTTTGGGCGCGCACACGGCCTGCTGCTGCTCAAAGACTACGGATACGGCGTCACACTGTTCCGCAAGACAGGTCCCTAGTGTTCATGCTCATCGTTTCTCTGTTGTCCTCGACCGCAATCGGCTATCTGCTCGCGCGAGTCCTTCTGCCCGTTTATAAACCGGCGTGGACGGACCTGCTTCTCAAGGTTTCTCTGGGCGCCGGCCTTGGCGCTGGTGTCACATCGGGCTTTTACTTCTCCACTCGAATCCTGATAGGGCCCTCTCGTGCCATTTCCATAGCGACTGAATTTCTCCTATTGGCATCTGCTGCTGCTGGGTTCTGGTTGGCGCGGCGTAAGCGGATTGTGATCGCTGCGCACGCGGTGCCGTGCGGGCTGCTGTGGAGTCTGCTGCCGGCTTTCGCGGTCGCGCTTGCACTGGCCGTGCCCCTGTTTTTGGACAGCACGGCCAGCAACCCCTACGGCGCTTGGGATGCCTGGGCGATCTGGAATCAGCGGGCCAGATTCCTCGCGCAACCCGATGAATCCTGGCGTCGCGCATTTTCTCCTCTACTGAATCAGATTGCCGGTGCAGGAGCCGCTCATGGGGATTATCCGATGCTGCTGTCCGGCTACATCGCGCGGTGCTGGACGTGGATGGACTCGATCGGTGGTGTCGCCGCTCCTATTGCGACCGCGGCGCTGTTTTCTGCAGCTACCGTCGGCGTACTCGTGTCTGCACTGGCAATATTGCGCGGATGGAGCATGGCGATGATCGCTGGGCTGATTCTGTTGGGAACGGCGTTTCAGCTGATCTCCCCCTGGCAGTACGCCGATATTCCTATCGGGTTTTATTACGTGAGCAGTTTCGCTTTGATCCAGCTGGCCGATGCGGATAGCCAGAGAATTCTGGTCTTGGCCGGACTCGCGACGGGCCTTGCCGCGTGGACCAAGAACGAAGGACTTCTCTTCGCGTTGCTCCTGACTTGCGCAGTCGCCGTCAACGGCTTCATGTCGAAGAACTGGCGAGGGATGGCTGTATTTGCGATGGGTGCCGCTGCCCCGCTGGCCCTAGCCGTGTGCTTCAAGTTTTTTATGGCGCCGCCAACGGGCACGTTCGGACAGGCTTCTCTAGGTGATACGATGCACCGGCTGGTCGAATGGTCCAGATACCTGAAGATTGCGAAGGCTTTTTGGATTGAGGGCGTCGCCCAGGGAGCGGGTATAGCGCATCCGATTCTCTGCCTGGCGGCGCTGGGAGCATGTCTCAAAGTTTCTATGGAGCGACTGCGTCAGCCCGTGATAATCTGTTCGCTCGCCGCACTGCTCGCCGTATACGCGGGGTACTTTTGTGCTTATGTGATCACGCCTCTCGATTTGAATTGGCATCTAAACACTTCGCTCGATCGTCTGTATGCCCAACTTTGGCCGAGTCTGCTGTTCCTGGTGCTGGGAATATTCAAAACTGCTGAGGAGTTAGCAACGACCACATTGACCAACCAACGGGATAGAACCACCGGTAGGACTAAGAATAAGAAGGTAAAGCGTTAGGCGTCACGGCTCGCACTCTTAGGGGCACGCGGGCAGCGCCGGGATCGGAACTGTGAAATAATCGAACATTCCCAATAAAAAATGTTCTGGTATCGATAGACCGGGAACGTGTAGAAGAAACCCCTCCGCCTTTCGAACTGATCAATCGCCAATAGGCGGTTCTACAGCCGTGCACTCTTGGCCGGTTTTGTAATAAAAACCCACCCGCCACATCCTACAAATCCTCCATCGTCAGCTTCACATCCGCATTCTTCCACGCTGTGCGGAATTCGGCTTCGGCCTGCTTGGCGTCAGTCTTCTTGCCTTGCGCTTTTAGGCTCTGCCACAGACCGAACAACGCGCGCCCGCTGTGGGGATGATGCGACAGTTCTTCGCGGAAGGTTTTTTCGGCGTCGGCGTAGTGGCTGGCCGTCATGTAAGCGCGGCCGAGCGACTCGCGCGGGGGAATGTACCAGTCGGGTGGCTCGTCATAGGCCAGCGAGTCTTCGATTTTTGCGGCCTGTTGAAAGTGTTCCGCCGCCGCCGGGATGGAAACGCGGGCCAGCGAGATGTGACCTTCGAGCAGGTGTCCGGCGAGACTCAGTAATTCTTTGGAGCTGTTGAAACCGAGCTTGGAGTCGGCGGGGACGGCGGCTGCGGCATCGAACAACGCCTGGCGCTCATGCTCGGCTTCCGGGAACTTTCGCATCGCAGCGTAAGCCATGCCGCGGCCGAAATGCCAGAGAGTGCGTGCGCTGGGGGCGGACTCCTCGAACCCGGGCAACTGCAGAACGTCGTCCCATCGATAGAAGCGAACCAGCACCAGCATCTCGGTCGGCAGAAAGCCTTCGAGCATGGGTATGTCTTTGGCCATGGGCGCGACGTGGGCCACCAGCTGGGCGGCGGCTTTGCGCGCATCGGCGAGGCGTCCCTCCATGGCGGCGGCAATGGCGAGGAAGTGGAGATTGTGGCTGTAGTACATGGCCGGATACATCCCGGTCACATTGAATTTCTGGATGTACTGGCGGTCGATTTCGGCGGCTTTCTCGTTGTTGAGCGCGGCGTTGTGGTAATCGCCGGTGCGGATATAGATATGCGCGGGCATGTGGACCAGGTGGCCGGCGGCGGGGGCGAGCTTGTCGAGGCGTCCGGCGCTCGGTAATGCGCGATCGGGGCTCTGCGAAGCTTCGACGGCGTGGATGTAAAAGTGATTCGCCCCAATGTGATTCGGGTTGCGCTTCAGCACGGATTCGAGCGTCGCGACGATCTCTTCGGTGCCCTCGGCGGGCTTGCCGTCCGCCGACCAGAGTTGCCAGGGGCGCAGGTCCATGGCACTCTCCGCGTAGAGCGTGGCAGCGTCGAGATCGTCCGGGTACCGCTTGCTCAGCTCGCCCATGGCGTTCTTGTAGAAGACGGAGAGCTGTTTCAGATCGGGCTTGGGATCGCCGGAGTACCGGGTGGCCAGCGCTTCAATGTAGCCGCGCTCAGCTTCGGCCGCATGGGCGGCGAGGGAGCGGGCGTTTTGGATCGCGTCCCACGCCGTTTTCTCGCGGTTCATGTCGGGATCAGGATCGTTGTAGTTCGGGCCGACCGACAGCGCCACGCCCCACCAGGCCATGGCGCACTCCGGGTCGAGCTCCGCCGCGCGTTGGAACGAGCGCAGCGCCTCATCGTGATTGAAGCCGAAAATGAGGGCGAGGCCCTGGTCGAAGAAGCGCTGGGCTTCAGGGCTTTTGGTGGAGACGGCGTGGTGAACGTCGCCGAGACCAGGCATTAGAGTGGCCTGACGGTCGCCACTCATGGTGTGGGTGTGCTGGGCGAAGGCGGCAACGGCCAGGAGTGCACAAGGGAGGAAGCGGAGGTTCATGCTTAATAAGGTAGGACAACGAATTCCCATCTGTCCATGTGGAGGTAGTGCGCTTCAATGTCCCACAGAGTTAGACCGTTGAGGTTCTCGTCGCAGTCCCTATACGAGCAATTCCCCAGATTAGGATTGCCGCGCCCGGCACGAGCGTAAACTACCCTCCGCCGCATGGACCAAACGATATGACCATTAGTAATAAACCGAGGATCATTAGAGCGACGCCGAGAATTACCTTTCGACCGCGCTTTGCCATCGCTCAAACCCACCCCGATATCAAAGATTTCGATGCAGCGGTCTTACGCTCTAGCGAGCCCGCCAGTGGATCACGCGGCATCCTCCGGGACGCTGGCGTGGCTGGTGCAAGCGTCTTGCTTGCTCCGGACGGCACGTGCAAAGATTGTGGACGTCCCCAACAACCAAAATGCCGATCGATTTTTCCATCATTGAAGGCGCCGAGTACCTGCGGGATCTGCTGAAGCAACCCGAAAGCGTGCGCAACACACTCTCGCATTTGCAGCCGGCGCCCGCGCTGGAGGAAGTAGCCCGGGATTTGGCGAGCGGGCGATTCCGGCGAATTGTACTGACGGCCATGGGCGGGTCTTATCACGCTCTCTACCCGCTGTATCTGCAACTGGTGAATCGCCGCTGGCCGGTGTTATGGGTAGAGACTTCCGAGCTGCTCGGTTCCATGGCTGAGATTCTGGACCCGGCTACGCTGCTCATCGCCGCTTCGCAATCGGGCCACAGCGCGGAAACAGTACGGCTTCTGGATTTCGGCGGGCGGCGTCCCTATGTCATTGGTATCACGAATACGCTCGATTCGCCGCTCGCGCGGAAGGCGGATGTCATGATCCTGATGCACGCCGGCGTCGAGTCTGCCGTATCCTGCAAAACCTACGTGGCGACTCTGACGGCTGTCGAATGGACCGCCGCCGTCCTTTGTGGTACCGATCTGAACCAGACTGTGGCCAGTCTCGATCGCGCCGCCCCTGCCATGGAACAGTACCTCGCCAAATGGCGCGAACATGTGCAATCTCTCTGGGCGGAACTCGATGGTGTAGAGGATGTGTTTGTCACCGGGCGCGGAGCCTCTCTCGCTGCCGCGGGCACCGGCGGGCTGATTCTGAAGGAATCGACGCACCTTCACGCCGAGGGAATGAGCAGCGCGGCATTTCGCCACGGGCCGTTTGAAATGTTGAGCGATAAGGTATTCGTGCTGGTGTTTGAGGGCAGCGGGACGGGGGCCGCGCTGAATGCAGCGCTCGTGAAAGACATCCGGGAAGCCGGCGGCCGGGCTGCGCTGGCGAGCGAGCACGCCGCGCTCGATGTGTTCCGGTTGCCCGCGGTGCCATACGCCGCGCGGCCCCTCATCGAGATCCTTCCAGTGCAAATGATGTCGCTCGTGATAGCCGCCAGCAGAGGCCACGAACCCGGCCGTTTCCGGCTGTCGACGAAAGTTACGACGGTAGAGTGAAAAACTGAAAGGTCGAACCGTGGGGGTGATGGGCGGACCGTGGCTTCGGCATCATTTATATGAACTCATCATGAATATGTACCATCCTGTGAGGTAGACCTATGAGGTAGACCTATGCGCAACTTCGACAGTCTTTCGGAGCGGGAGATCCTGGCTCTCGCGATCTCGCTCGAAGAGGAGGATGAACGCGTGTACGCCGATTACGCCGAGGGTTTGCGCCAGGATTTTCCAGCGTCGGCCTCGGTGTTTGACGGCATGCGCGCGGAAGAATCGACTCACCGGCGTAGACTCATCGAGCAATACCAACGAAAATTCGGGGATCACATTCCGCTCATCCGGCGGCAGGACGTAAGAGGATTCGTTTACCGGAAGCCCGTCTGGCTGATGCGGCCGCTGGGTCTCGATATCGTGCGGAACCAGGCCACGGCCATGGAGGTTGAGAGCCGGCGATTTTATGAGAAAGCGGCGGCGCGCGCAGAGGACGCCGGCGTGCGGCAGTTGCTCGACGACCTGGCCCAGGAAGAGCGCTCGCATGAAGATCGCGCCGGGGCGCTCGAGAAAGACAAACTACGCCCTGACGTCAAGCGGCAGGAAGACGCGGCCAACCGGCGGCTATTCGTGCTGCAGATCGTTCAGCCGGGCCTGGCGGGCCTGATGGATGGATCGGTGTCCACGCTGGCGCCGGTGTTTGCCGCCGCGTTCGCGACGCACAACAGCCGGGATGCCTTCGTGGTGGGATTGGCAGCGTCCCTCGGGGCGGGCATCAGCATGTGGCTTCGCCGAAGCGCTCTCCGATGATGGAAGCCTGACAGGCCGTGGACATCCCTGGGTGCGCGGGCTGATCTGCGGCTTGATGACGGCACTGGGCGGTGTGGGCCACACGTTACCGTTTTTGATCCGGGACTTCACGGTGGCTATGGTTGGCCGCGGTGATCGTCGCGTTACTGGAGCTGGCCGTGATCTCTCGGATCCGGCACCGCTACATGGAGACCCCCGCGCTGTCGGCAGCCTTGCAGGTCGGCCTGGGCGGCGCGCTCGTTTTTCTCACGGGTGTGCTGATCGGCAGTTCGTGAGAGCGTGCTGCGAGAAAGCGATCCACGGTTGACAGTCTCCACGGTTGTACAGATAATCGGGCACTAGGGGGAAACCGATGTCGATGCCGAAGACGATTCGCGGCATTGGATTTGCCGTGTTACTATTCAGCTGCGGCGGAGTGGCTCTTGCACAACGCTGGGCTTACCTGGGTGAAGCGAATGTGGACGGGGCGGCAGATCACGACAATATCGTAGTTACCCGGTCGCGGGGCGCATTTCGAGCGATCCAGATTCGAGTGCAAAGGGCGCCGATCGAGTTCGACCGTGTCGTTGTCCACTATGGCGACGGCGATTCAGAGCCGATTCAAATTCGCGGCAGAATTCCGCCTGGTGGTCAGACGCGCGTGATTGACCTTCGAGGGAACCGGCGCATCATCAGGAGCGTGGAATTCTGGTACGCGCGGGCGAGCCGGAGTCCGCGAAGGCCAAAGGTCAGGCTCTTCGGGATGCACTAGTGGAACGAGAGCCGTTACTACGCAGGACCCTGGTCTCGCGCCAGTAACCTGTGATGTTCGCTGCTTAAAGATTCTGCTTCAAAAATGCACAGATGTGGTAGCCGTCCAGGAACTGGCCCACTCAGGTGCGCGCAAGCGTGGTCTGGACCGTCGCCTAACGGTAAAAGCAAAAGGAGGTGGTATGTATGAATGTTTAGGCTTTGCCGGCGGTAGGCTCCGGAAGAGGACTTCCGGAGTAGACAGGTTACAGGCTGGATATGCATCGTGAGGCGTTTGACCTCGTAAAGGAGATTGGTCAGACCTGTGACTGAAGCGCCACCGTAAGGCTCGCGAGAGACCTTGAATAGGAGATTGGTGACCGCCATAAAGCATGTCTACTCCACCTGGCAGTTTGCAAACGACAGGAGGAGTGATGGAAACGACACGACACATTGGAATCGACCTGCACCGCAACAAGTTCACCTGTTGCATGCAACTGGCCAACGGCAGGAATTACTTGAGCGAGTGGAAGTTGGAGAACCTGCCGTTTTTTGTGAAGAAGCTGCGCGCTACCGACGAAGTGGCCGTGGAGGTGACGGGCAACACCAGGCTGTTTTATGACGCGGTAGCGCCGCATGTGGCGCGGGTGGTGGCGGTCGATCCGAATCAGTTCCGGGTGATCAGTCACTCGGTGAAGAAGACGGATCCGAACGACGCCCGCAACCTGGCGGCCTACTTCGGCATTGTCCCGCGGGTGAATAACTCCAATGAAACGGAGCGATCGGAACACATCACCAAGCGAGGCAGCAAACTCGGCCGAAGGCCCTGGTGCAGTGCGCGCTGATCGCCCAGCGCTACAGCCCGTATCTAAAGAGAAATGAAAAGACCAAAGCCAGGCGGGGAACCGGCCAGGCGATCGTCGCCCTGGCGCGGAAGTTATTGGACATCGTATACCGAACGCTGAAGAACAACTGGGTGTTCAAGGATATTCCCAATTTCGTTTTGGCCGAGGCATCCTGAAATGAATCGGACCGCCCCCTTTCCTTCACGCTTATGTTCCAGGACGGTCCTCGCCGTCAAGGGTTCGCTTCGCCGCGCAAAACCGGCGCGCCCTTGACTGCTGCGGGCCGTTCCGAAGATTTTCCCGTCAGAAGGGAAAGGGGGCAAACGCAAAGACTCTCTTTTTGCGGCTCGCGACCGCCTCCCGTTGGTCGGCCTCGAGCTGCACGCAATTGTTTGGAGTAGACAAAACATCATAGGAGATTACGATGGCTGGACAAACTGCGCAAACCTACGCGAATCACACCCGGTGGGATCCCCTGTTCCACTTTTTCGTTCTGCCGGTCGCGGCTATTAATGTGGTGGTGGTGATTTGGAACCTGATCAAAAACCCAAGCCTTGGGGCGGGCTGGATTGTCATCCTGGCGATTGCCGCTGCAGTGGCCGTGGCGAAGGTGCGCCTCTATCCGCTCAAGGCGCAGGACCGCCTCATCCGCCTGGAAGAACGGCTGCGGTTGGCGCAATTGTTGCCGGCGACGTTGCGCAGCCGGATCGGTGATCTGACCGAAGCGCAGCTCGTGGGGCTTCGATTTGCCTCCGATGGGGAATTGCCGGCGCTGGCCGAGAAGGCACTGGGGAGTGGGATGAGCCAGAAAGAGATCAAGCAGGCGATCGCGAGCTGGCGTGGGGATTACTTCCGGGTTTGACGCCGGGCAAGCTGGCCTAATAATTCTGTCCACCGCGCGCGCTCTTCGGCAGGGCGAAACAACGGCGCCAGGCGTTCGGCGTGCGCCTGCAGGCTGCCGTAGAAGCCGTTATCCGACTCAGCGCGCACCAGCAACCGGGTAAGCGCGGCCGTATCGCCAACCGGAAAATAGCCCGGATAGCGCTCGCCAAGCAGTCCCACGGAACCGGGAATGTGCGAGGCAATCACCGGGGTTCCATCCACCACAGCCTCGGAGATGACATTCGCCCCGCCTTCCATGCGAGAGGGGAGCACCAGGATGCGGCTTTGCGCAATCAATCGGCGCGTGCGGGCGCGGCTGAGCGGACCGAGCCAGCGGTAGCGGGAATTGCGTGTTTCTTCCGCTTGCGCCTTTCGCGTCATCGTGGCGTCCATGGCTGCGCCCGCGTGCAGAATGCGGATGCGGGAGTTCTCCGGCAACTTGCGCGCGGCATAGGCGGCGCGAAACGGGTCTTTTACCGCGCGCAGGTGCCCGGCCACGCAGACGTCGAAGAAGGCGCGCGATCGCCGGACCTGGCCGGGGAAGCGCTCGGCCGATTGATAGATGACACGAAGCTTCCCGCGCAGATGCGGCTGCAGTTCGTCCACGGCCAGCGGCTGCAAGGCCACGATGTGATCGGCTGCTTCGAGCGCGCGTTCGGCCCTCTGCGAGCGGCGGATGTCGCGGTACAAATCGGTGCCGGTGAGCGCCACGATGAGCGGGGCCTCGGGAAATCGCCGGCGATACACGAATACCGCTTCGGCGCTGCGCCGCGCATGCAGCGCAACCAGCACGTCGCATCGCTTACCTTCGTAGCCGGGAGCAATCGCCACCCGGTGCCCCAGCGATCTCAGAATGCGCGCCCAGCGCTCCGCCGTCACCCTGTTACCATATAGGCTTCCTGGAGGCGCGGGGCACACTATGCGGATCAACATGTTTCTGCCGCATCATACAATCGAACGCTGCCGTCACGCACCGTAGTATGCGCCCCGCCGACCTGGCTGCCATGCTCACCGACGCGCGCCAGCGCACGCTCGCGCTGGTGGCGGATCTCACCGACGAGCAGATGTGCGTGCCGCGCATGGACATCATCAATCCCCTGGTCTGGGAAATGGGCCACCTGGCCTGGTTCCAGGAAAAATGGGCGCTGCGGCACTTGCGCGATCTGCAACCCATCCGGCCGGACGCGGATTCGTTCTGGGACTCCGCCGTTGTGGCGCACGATACTCGCTGGGAGCTGCCGTTGCCCTCGCGCAGCGAGACGCTGGTCTACATGCAACAGGTGCTCGACCGCGTTCTCGAAAAGCTGAGCCAGAGCGAAGCCAGCCCGGACGAATCTTATTTCCACTGGCTCGCAGCCATGCACGAAGACATGCACGGCGAGGCGCTTGCCTACACGCGCCAGACGCTGGGTTATCCGGCGCCAAAGTTTTCTTTGGATGAACCGCGCCATACGATCGATCCTGTTGACGATGTCTGCGATGAAGATGTATTTGTGCCCGGCGGCCGTTATGATCTGGGCGCTGAACCTGGCGCATTATTCGTTTTCGACAACGAAAAGTGGGCCCACCCACATGAGCTGCCGCCCTTCGCCGTCGCACGCACGCCCGTGACCAACGCTCAATTTGCGGCTTTCGTGGATGACGGCGGTTATCATGACCAAAAGTTCTGGAGTCAAGAGGGATGGCGGTGGCGGCAGAAGGCAGAAGCGTCGATGCCGGTCTATTGGTTGGCTGAAGGGGGCCGCTGGATGGTGCGCCACTTCGACCAGACCACTGCGCTGGCCGCGGATCTGCCAGTGATTCACGTCAACTGGTACGAAGCCGAAGCGTATTGCGGCTGGGCCAAGCGCCGGCTGCCTACCGAGGCCGAATGGGAGTTAGCCGCGACGGGTCTCGAGCGCAAGCGGCGATTTCCGTGGGGCAGCGAGGCGCCCACGACGGAACGGGCGCATCTGGACGCACGCAGCACTGGCTGTCTGCCGGCTGCGGCGTTGCCCGCGGGCGACAGCGTGTTCGGCTGCCGGCAAATGATCGGCAATGTGTGGGAATGGACTGCAACGGATTTTCTGCCATACCCCGGCTTTGTCGTGGATCCTTACAAGGAATATTCCGAGCCGTGGTTCGGCAGCGAGCGAAAAGTGCTCCGCGGAGGCTGCTGGGCCACACGGTCCCGTCTGATCCGCAATACCTGGCGGAATTATTTCACCAAGGAGCGTCGTGATGTTTTCACGGGGTTCCGCACTTGCGCCGTATAGCGTGGCCGGGTCACCGCGAAGAACGCGCGGAGGAGTATTTTGGCCGCGAACGAACGCAAGGCAGATTCTACTTGCGTTTTATTGACGTTCATCCGCGGCCTGAAATCGCCGCTTCCTACACCTTGTCCGGAACCACGAACGGCTTGCGGTAATCCCGCTTGAACATAGCATTGGCTTCGCGATCGCCCTTGCAGGAATAGGTATCCGCGTCAAAATTGAGCGTGCGCCCCAGGCGATACGAGATATTCGCCAGATGGACCAGTGTGGTCGAGATAGCGCCTTCTTCGATGGGAGCGTTCAGGTCGGAGTGCTTCCGGCTGCGCACGGCGTCGATGAAATTGGCCCAGTTGTTACCCATTTCCTTGCCGGCCGGTCCGGGCTGCTGCTCACGTCCCAGAAAAGTAGCGTAGGTGCCGTGGTCTTCGTCGCTCACCACCATGTAGCCCTTGGAGCCGTAGAAGATGGCCCCGATGGTGTTGGAATCCTTGGTGCCTTCGTTCAAGCCGCCCTCGTGATTGCTCATCCAGTGGCGCACTTCGAAGTTCATAAACTTTTTCTTGCCGGCATCGTCGAACTCGAACATGCAAGTGATGTCGTTGGGCGTCTCCTGGTCGTCATCGAACATGAAGTGCCCGCCCATGGCGCTGACCTTCGTCGGATACTTTACGCCCAGACCCCAGCGCGCCATGTCCACCTGGTGAATGCCCTGGTTGCCAAGGTCGCCGTTGCCGTAGTCCCAGAAAAAGTGAAAGTTGTAATGAAAACGGTTGCGCGTGAACGGATGCTCCTGCGCGGGCCCCTGCCAAAGGTCGTAATGCACGCCAGCCGGCACCGGCTCGACTGGCTTGCGGCCGATGGTGTCGCGCCACTTGATGCACAAACCGCGTGACATGTAGACATCGCCGATCAGGCCTCCGCGAATCTTGTCCACGGCCTCGCGCGCCACACCGGACCGGCAATTGGTCCCGTGCTGCACGATGCGGTTGTACTTCTGCGCCGCCGCCACGATCTGCTTCGCCTCGAACATGTCGTGCGAGCAGGGCTTCTCGACATAGACGTCTTTGCCCGCCTGACAACCCCACACCGTCTGGAGCGTGTGGTTATGGTTGGGCGTGGCGATCGAAATCGCATCGATGGATTTGTCCTCGAGCAGCTTCCTCAGGTCGGTGAAGGCCGCGGGCCGCTTCTTACCCAGTTTCTCTACGTCGTTAATGCGCTGGTTGAGGATAGACTCGTCGACATCGCAAATCGCCGCGATCTCGACGTTGTCCATTTTGGCGTAATGACCAATGTGTGCACGGCCCTGGCCGCGCACGCCCACGCAAGCTACGCGCACGGTATCGTTGGCGCTGGCAAGGCTGCTCGAACGCATGGCTGCGGCGCCGGCCGCCGCCGTGCCCATTAGAAAATGTCGTCGGTTCATGAGTGCTCCCGTTTATGCATGTTACCGCAGATGGCGTGGAGCGGCTGGTCCCCGGGGCTGCCGTTCGGCTTGGATTTCTCACCATCCAGCCGCTATTTTCGAACGAGTGACGGTTCGCTTTGGGCTGTTGCTCGATCGGCGCAAGCGGCCTTCGTCAGGATCACCGTACGCTCTGCTGAATCTTGCCGGCCAGTCCGGCTGCCAGGGCCACGCGGATGAGGCCGGCCACGTTATTGACGTTCAGTTTCTTCATCATCGTTTTGCGGTAGCTGCGCACGGTTTCCACGCCGAGGTTCAGGATTACGGCAATTTCCTTGCTGGCTTTGCCCTCGATGATCAACCCGAGCACCTGAAATTCACGTGGAGTGAGTTGCGCGAGCAACGGATGGCGGCCCATCGTCTCCACCTCGCCACGGCGAATGCGCGATAACAGCCGTTCCGATACATGCGGGCTCAGGTACGAACTGCCGCGCGCTACCGTCCTCAGCGCATCGAGCAATTCCGCGGACGAGGCCTGCTTGACTACGTAGCCGCGCGCGCCTGCGCGTATGGAACTGACAACCGAGTCCTCGTCGTCGTACATCGAAAGCATGATGACTCTCGTGGAGGGACAATGGCGCAGCAACTCCGCGGTGCTGTCGACGCCGTTCAGTCCCGGAAGGCCGATGTCCATCAGAACAATATCCGGGCGGATTTCGGTGCAGATTTGAATCGCCTCGGTGCCCGTTTCTACATCACCGACTACGGTAAATTCGCTGCCGCGGTCCAGCAGAGCTTTGATGCCGTCGCGCATGATCTTGTGATCCTCGACAATCAACACGCGGTAGGACATGGCCCAAAGGTCGTCTGAGAGCGCAAGACGGCGATCTTTCTATAGCATACAACGAGGCACTCGGGCAAACGCTCGAATGCCCTATGTTGCGATGCGCAAGAAAGTGGCGCGCTCCCCGTCTGAAGACTGCTGCCTTCTTGCCAAGGCCGGCGTGTTTGCGGCTACTGATGCGAAGAATACTGCGCTTGAGGCGGATTGAGCTTTATCTCGATGGTTTTCGCTTCGTCGTCGACGTCGAAGACCTGGCCGAAGGTCTGGTACCCTTTGGCGATCACCTGCACCCGAATGGTTCCCTGCGGAACCGGCGGAATCTTCGCAACGCCTTCCTGGTTGGTGCGCGTTTCCCATGTCGTCAGGATCTTCTTGCCCAACTTCATTTTGGCGCGGCCCTTCACGAATTTCACAATGACGCTGGCTCGCTCAACAGGGTGATCGTTCAACGATTTGACCTCAATCGTGAGCGTGGTCATGTTTGAAGCCGCGAGAAGAGTCATGGCTGCAACGATGAGCCCTGCCGGCAGAAGAAGACGAGTCCGCATGTTTCTGATTATCCCAAAGATCGGCGCCGGGTCAGGCAACGTCTGGGAGCAGGAAGTGCACGGGACGCCCTGCGGCGGCGGCCAGGGCCTCGGCCGCCAGGTAGCCGCTGCGCACAGCACCCTCCATCGTTGCCGGCCAGCCGGATCGCGTCCAGTCCCCCGCCAGGAAGACATTGGGGGCTCTGGTTCGCGCCTCGGGCCGCGCGGATTCCGTTCCCGGCCGCGCTGAGTACGTCGCACGCACCTCTTTTATAACGTGGGCGCGCTCCACCTTGGCCTCTCGCGTCCGCGGAAAAAACTCCGCCGCCTCGCGCAACGCGAGCGCGATGACTTCCGCGCGAGGCATCTCCAACAGAGTTCGCGATGCGCTCACCACGAACTGCAGGTAGCGTCCTTCGCTCTTGTTGAACATCCACTGAATCGTCCGGTCGACGAGAGCTGCATGCGGCAGCTCGGTCACCGGCCGGTCGAACCAGACGTGGATGCCGGTAATCGGTGAGTGCTCGAACCGTGTAGTATCGATGCCCAGTTCCGGCGCCAACCCGCCCAGCCGCTCGAACGGCGTCGCGCAGATCTGGTAGTTGGCCGGGTGCACGCTGCCGCCGGAGATTTGCACGCCGTATGCAGTTCCCTCGCGGAAAATCACGCGCTCCACCGGGGTGCGCATATGGAATTGCACCGCGCTCAGTTTATGCCAGGCATCCACACTGTACAGTTCGCCCAACGGTACTTCGGGAACACCCATCTCGTACGAGTCTGCGCGGGCCAGCATGCCTAGCCAAAAGACCTGGAAGCCGTGCAGCGCGGCCATGCGATCCAGCTCTTCATTCACCGCGCTGACCAACACCTGCCGCCAGAAGCGTTCGATGGCGCGGGGTGTCTGCTTTTTTTCGCGCAGCCAGTCAAGCATGGTGATGCGGTCTAGATCTCTCCGCCGTCCGCGTTCTCGCATCAGCGCCATCATGCCTCGCGCGATCGCGAGCTTGTCGGCGGCGCCCAGGCAGCGCATGCGCAGGAAAGAATAGGTAAGATGCAGCGGCGCCGGCATCATGCCGCGGGCCAGCTTCGAAAGGCGACCGCCGGGCTCGAGAAAATAATACTCGCGATAGAAATGGATGCGATCCGCCACGCCCAGGCGCGCGTAGAAGTCGTGCAGGTTGACGCAACACCGGAGCAGCACGTGCTGGCAGTTGTCGATCAGTTCGGAATCGTCGTCGCCAGGCGAAACCGGAAAGGATGTCGCGCGGCCGCCGAGAAACGCCCGCGATTCGAACAGGTCCACGGTGAAACCGGCTGAACCCAGAGCCGCCGCCGCTGCGAGCCCCGCCAGTCCTCCGCCGACAATATTTACCGAGGGCATTCCCGCCCGAACATAGCGCGTTTACGGCTCCGGCGGCAATAATGCGCGAATGGTTTCGATGGTGTCGGCGTCTTCCGCTTTCTTGTCCGTGCGCCAGCGCGCCATGCGCGGGAAGCGCACGGCGATGCCGGACCGGTGCCGCGGCGAGCGCTGGATGGCTTCAAACGCCAGCTCGAAGACCAGTTCGGGCTTCACGCGCCGCACCGGACCGAACTTTTCGATAGTGTTGTTACGGACGAAAGCGTCCACTTGGCGGATTTCATCGTCGGTCAGCCCGGAATACGCTTTTGCGAACGGTACCAGCTCGCCTTGATCCCAGACGCCAAACGTATAGTCGGTGAACAGGCTGGCGCGGCGCCCGTTGCCTGGCTGCGCGTAGATGAGTACGGCGTCTACCGAGTACGGATTGATCTTCCACTTCCACCAGTCTCCACGCCGCCGACCCACGCGATACGGCGAACCGAGCCGTTTCAGCATGAAGCCTTCGACGCCGCGGGATCGCGCCTGGTCGCGCGTGCTTTTGAGTTCTTCCCAAGACGTTCCCGTGACTAGCGGCGACGCTACCAGGTGGCTTTGCGGCCCGGCGGCAGCCACAATGCGCTCCAGTTCCGCGCGCCGCCATTCGAGTGGCCGTTCGCGGACATCTTCGCGGTTGTGTTCCAACAGATCGAAAGCCAGCAGCACCACCGGTACTTCAGCGAGAATCCTGGCGCCCAGTTCCTTGCGCCCGATGCGCCGCTGCATTTGCGTGAAGGGTAGCGGAGCGCCATCTTTCCACGGCAGCACTTCGCCATCGAGCACCGTGCCTTCGGGCAACAACGCGCCGGCCGACGCCAGTTCGGGAAACCGATCCGTAATCAGCTCTTCGCCGCGCGACCAGAGAAACGTCCGCCACTCACGCCGGATCAACTGCGAGCGGATTCCGTCCCACTTCCATTCGATCTGCCAGTCATGCACATTACCCAAACCCTCAACTTCGCCTTCGAGCGGGTACGCCAGACAGAACGGGTAGGGCCTGCTCACGTCTGCATCGGCCGTTTCCTTGGCCAGGATTTGCGTTGCGAAATCCGCGGTTGGCTGCCAGTCGCCCATCAGCCGGTGCGCCAGCACGTTGGCGTCGACGCCGCTGGCCTGCGCCAGCGCGCGCACGACGAGGCTCTGCGAAACGCCAACGCGAAATTCTCCCGTGATCAGCTTGTTCCAAGCGAAGCGCTGGCGATCGCTCATGGCGCGCCAGGCCTCGATCATCGATTCACGGCGCGCCGCGTCGTCCCAGTCGCGCATCAGCAGCAGCCGCTCCTCCACCCAGTAACGCAGTGGCTGGTCACTTGTGGCGCTGGCGGAGGGCAGCAGCAGCGCGATGGTCTCGGCCAGATCGCCCACAGCCTGATAGGATTCGCCGAAAAGCCACTCTGGGATGCCGGCTTCTTCGATGGCCCAGTCCACCAGATCGCGCGTGGGAATGAGCCGTTTGGGCCGGCGCCCGATGAGGAAGTGGACCGCCCAAGCGACGTCCTCGGGAGGCGCTGAGCCGAAGTAGCGCGACATGGCCGCGATTTTTGCGTTGGTCTTCGTGGTCTCGTCGAGCGCGGCGTATAGATCGGCGAAGGCTCTCATGCCTCCACCTCGCCTGCGGCGTCGGATTCCTGTTCGCCTGCGAAGCGTATCTCGATCGCGTCGGCGTCCACGCCGTTCTCCACCAGCCACCGTGCGAGCGGCGCGCGATAGCCGTGCGTCACCCAGACCCGCTCGGCGGCCGAGCCGCGGATCGCGCTCAGCAATGCGGGCCAGTCGGCATGATCGGACAGCACGAAGCCGCGGTCGATCGACCGCCGCCGCCGCGTGCCACGGATGCGCATCCATCCCGAGGCCATGCCGGTCGAGAAATCGCCGAACCGCCGCAGCCAGGGAGAAGTCTTGGCCATCGGCGGCGCCAAAATCAATGCGCGCATCCAATCGGTTTTCGGCGGCGCCGACCGCGCGTACTGTGTTGCGGGCAAGTTAACGCCGCTCTCTCGGTAAATGCCGTTGAACTTTTCAACCGCGCCGTGCGTATAGATTGGCCCGATCGAGCTATCGATGCCGGCAAGCACGCGCTGCGCCTTGCCGAGCGGATAAGCGAACAACACGCTGGCTTTGCCCGTTTGCTGGTTACCGCGCCACCAGGCGTTGATTTCAGCCAGCGTCTCGCCCGGCTCCTGCCAGCGGAAAATCGGCAATCCGAAAGTGGACTCCGTGATAAACGTGTGACACCGCACCGCCTCGAAGCCGGTGCAAGTCGGATCGGGCGCGAGTTTGTAATCACCGGACACTACCCAGACTTGTCCTTGATATTCGATGCGCACCTGCGCCGATCCGAGGATATGGCCCGCGGGATGGAACGAGACGCGCACGCCGTTGATGTTCCTCGCCTCACTGTAAGCGAGTGACTCGATCGCCGCTTCCACGCCCACGCGCGCCCGCACCAGCGCTTCGCACGGCAGCGCGCTCAGATAACTTTTCGAACCGGCGCACAGGTGGTCCGCATGTGCGTGGGTAATCACGGCGCGCTCGACCGGGTTCCAGGGATCGAGGTAGAAATCGCCCGCTGGGCAATACAGACCGTTGGGATTGAGCTGCAGAAGGTTATCCACCGCTAGCTGGGCGAGCATTCCCGCCCGTCCACTCTCCATGCGTGCAAAATGAACGGGCACGGAAAATACCCGTCCCATCGAATTAGTATAAAGTGCGAAGAGAATGACTCCCCGGCAACTGGCTCCGCGTGCCCGGGCCGCTTGCGGGCTGCTGCCGACGCGCGCGTCAAAGAGCGCATCGAACGCGGCCTGCATCAGTTGGTGCGCACGGAGTGGGTTACGCCGACGCCGTCGCGTTCGGCGACCTGCTCATGCGCGATCGTTACATCGAATCCAAGTCGATCGGCCTGACGCTGCTCGCGCGCTACCGCCGGCAATATCCGGAAGCTCTGCTGCGTCACGTGAAAGGCTGGCTTGCCGGGAATTTCTGCGACAACTGGTCCGTCAACCGACCAGCTCTCGATCCAGATCGTGAGCTTCCTGATCGACAAATTCCCGCGACTCGCGGATACCGTGGAGTCCTGGAACCGCTCCCCGAACCTCTGGCTGCGACGCGCGAGCGCCGTGTCCTTCGCCAAGCCCGCCGGGAAGGGCCGATATCTCGAACACGCGTATCGCATCGTGACGGTCCTGATGCCCGATTCACACGACCTGATCCACAAAGCCTGCGGCTGGCTCCTGCGCGAGGCGGGCAAGGCGGACGCGGCGCGGCTGGAGCGATATCTGGAACATGGTCCCGCGATCCCCAGGACTACCGTGCGCTATGCTATCGAGCGGTTTCCGGAGTCGAAAAGGCAACGGATTCTGCAAATAACTCGCACCGCCGGGGCAAAGCACGGCAGCGCAGCTTGGAAAGGTAATCGAACTTATGACGAAATGGATTTTCGAACCGGGACATACCGCCGCCGAGTTCCGCGCGCTCCACATGATGGTTACTTGGGTGCGTGGGCACTTCAAGAATGTCAAAGGGAGCATGGAATTTGACGCCGACGATCCCACCCGGAGCTCGGTCCACGCGGTCATCGATGCGACTCAGTTGTGGACTGGCGAGCCGGACCGCGACGCACACCTGAAGAGCGCCGACTTTCTCGACGTAGAGCACTATCCGCAGATTCTGTTTGACAGCTCGTCGGTGCGTCAGGACGGAGCCAATCACTACAAAGTCTCGGGAAACGTGACGATTCGCGGACTAGCGCGGACCGCGATGCTGGAGGTTATGTCTTTCGGCCAATGGGAGACGCCCTACTGGGAAAATGGCATCGATAAGGGGCCTATCACCCGCGCCGGCTTTCGCGCCACCACCAGCATCAACCGCCATGATTTCGGAGTCAGCTGGAGCTCCGCGCTTGACCGTGGTGGCATCGTCGTGGGCGACGAGGTGTTCGTCGACATCGACGTGGAGGCGTTGAAGCAGAAGTAGGGCCACATAGAGCAGGTCGCAACCGCCGTCATGAACCTATGGGTAACCTGATGCGCCTGCTTAGTTTTGTCCCGGAGCGCCGAGCTTGGCAGAGGCATCGTCCAGCACGAACACCCAATCGCCTTCTTCCGGCGGAGTAAACTGCCGCTTGCCGGCGGTCGAAAACTCACCCGCGGCGGTGGACTTGCCGGAGCGCGGGTTAAACCACCACGCCTTAACCGCCTTGCCGGAAATTTTTGTCATGTCCACAGTGAACGTGCGGCTGGACGGCAGATAGGCCATGACCAAACCGCCGTCGGCCGTGCGCGCGGCGGCGAGATAATCGAGGCCGTTGAACTCGCCCAAACCGTCAATCACCACCTGATGCTTGTCATCCGGCGCCAGTGCGTACCAGGGGCGCGAGCGGAACAGCGTCAGGAGGCGCGCCATATCCGCAGAGCCCGCTGAGTCCAACGCCCGTTCCCATCCGGGATCGAAGAGCCAGATCGGGCGATTCCCCAGGAACTGTCCAGTGGCGCCGCACAACAGCGCCCAGTAAGCCTGCCGGCGGATCTGCACCGGCGACGCGTTATGCTCGCCTTCGTAGCTGGTTTCAATCAGAAAATACGGCATCGCGGGTGTGCGGTTGTAGTCGGAGAGCAGTTTCTTATGAACGATACCGTAGGTATAGGTGTCGTTCAAGTCGAGCCAGCCATCGTCTTTGTATTGGTCGACAGCTGAATTTTCCGGATGGCAGTGCGCGGTAAACAGGTGGCGGCTGTCGAATTCCTTGATGCCGCGCACGATCGCATTCACGTCTTCACGGGCTTTCTCGGGATTGCGATCGCCGCCAATCAGCCACACCAGGTTGTCGAAGCCGCGGTAACGCTTGCCCACATACTGCCCCCAGGCATGGCACTTCTCCGGACCATTGGCCAGCGCTTCCGCAATCCATCCCTCATCGGTGCCGATGTAGCCCAGATAGATAGGCGCAAGAAAAACTTGCATACCCTTCTCGCCTGCCTTGCGGATGACCCAATCGGCATGCTCGAAATACTTCTCGTTCGGCGTGGAGAAATCTCCGCGAGTCGTAAAGGGCCCTTCGCCATACCGGTTCACCGGGCCTCGGAACTTGTGCTCGATGAGGTTAACGATGATCGAATTGAATCCCTTCTGGCGGCGGTTCTCGAGATATTGCTCGGCCTCTTCCTTCGTGAGGCCCGAGATGAGAGACCATGGCGTATCACCATGGATCAGGAACGGCGCGCCACCTTGATCCACCAGATGGCGATGATCCGGGCCGACCCGGAGAGGGTACGGACCGGCCGCAAAAGCGATTGAGACGCACGCTAGCGTGGCGCATAGGGTCAAACAGTGAGATCGGAGCATGGATTTCGAGCCAGAACCAACGCTAAACCGGCCGTCAGTCTATCAGCTTCCCCTTTCATTTTGCTGGAAAAGCTCAAGTCGGCGCCGCCAGCGGGTAATGACAGCCTTACAACAGAAATTTGTGGTTTCCTGATAGATATTCCGCGGCCATCTGCGATACAAGAGTGCCTCAGGAACCGGCATGAATTACGAAGCCTTATCCAACGAATACGTGCTGCACGGCGTCAGGCGCGAAAAATCGCTGATCTTCGAGCGGGCTGAAGGATCCCGCATGTGGGATGTCCACGGGAAACTGTATCTGGACACCATGTCGGGCTCAGCCGGACCGGCCATGGTCGGCCATGCGCACCCCGCCGTGGCGGAAGCAGTCGCGCGCCAGATGGCGAAACTCCCCTCCACGAACGTCCTGCACGACAGCGTGCCGGTGATCGAGTTCTGTGCTCGCCTGGCTGCCATCGCGCCGCAGGGATTGACCAAGACGTTCCTCTGCGTAGGCGGCGGCGAAGCCATCGAGGCCGCCATCAAGTTCGCCATCCGGATTACCGGGCGCACGGAAGTGCTCTCGCTCACGGGCGCCTATCACGGCATGTCGCTGGCGACCATGGGCCTGACAGGCATGCCGGCGCTGCGTAACTGGATGCCTGGCGCAGTGCGCTGGCCGGCCTTCCGCCAGATCCCTTCCGCCGACGCTTACCGGCCGCCGCTCGGTGAAGGTCCCGAAAACTGGCGGGCGGGGGTTCACGCGCTCGAAGCCGATCTCTATGGCGCCAGTTCCGGGCAGGTAGCCGCGCTGCTGATCGAGATCGTCCAGGGCCCGAACGGCCACACCGTCTTTCCGGCGGAGTATTATCGCGGCATCCAGCAGGTTTGTCGCGAGCGCGGTGTGCTGCTCATCGTCGATGAGATTCAGACGGGACTGTGCCGCTGCGGCACGACATGGGCCTGCGATTTGTTTGACGTGCGGCCAGACATTCTTGTGGTGGGCAAAGCGCTGGGCGGCGGCGTGCCGATTGGCGCCTTCATCACCCGCAAGAATTTGATCCCGGACGGCCTCGAACTGCAACCCTGGCACATGCTGACATTCATGAATCAGCCTCTCTCGGCGGCAGCGGGTCTGGCGGTGCTGGACATCGTGGAAAAAGAGTACCTGGCCGAGCGGGCCCGCTCTCTGGGTGCGCAAGCCACCGAGAGGTTCCGGCAACTGGCCCGCCGCTTCGATGTGATCGGTGACGTTCGGGGCCCGGGCTTGTTCATTGGGGTCGACTTTGTGGAAAACCGCGCGACTAAGAAGCCCGCTACCGCTGCCTGCGGCAAAGCCTGGGAGTTCGCGCTGGAACACGGTCTGATTACGCAATTTGGCGGCATGGGAGGCAACGTGCTCAAGTTTAAACCGCCGCTGACAACGCCGCAGGCGGACTTCGAGCACATGCTTGAGATCGCGGAAGATACGATTGCGTTCATCCAGAGCGAGGTGGAGCGTCAACGAACCTCCGCTACGGAGCAGGCCATTGCCGGAAACTAGGACCGGTCGCCGCTGTCCTGTATCTGGCGTCTCGAACCAGACGCTGAGGAGAACATTCAATGCCTGATTCGATCAAGCTCAAGAGGGCTGATATAGAAACGCCCGCTCTTCTCGTAGACCTCGACGTCATGGAGCGAAACCTGGAAACCATGGCGCGTTTCTTCTGCAACCGGCCGGCCAAGCTGCGCCCGCATTTCAAGAACCATCGGGTCCTCGAACTGGCATCTCGCCAGATGGACCACGGCGCGATCGGCATCACCTGCGCCAGGCTGTGGCAGGCGGAGCGTCTGGCGAACTTCGGGATTCGCGAGATCCTGATTGCCAATGAGATCGCCGGGGAAGCGCCGGTCGCCCGCTTTGTCGAGCTTTCGCGCGAAGTGCCCGTGTTAGTGGCGGTGGACAACCCGAAGGTTGTCGCCGATATGGCCCGTCTCGCGCGCGATCGTAAAGCCGAGGTCAATGTCCTGGTGGACGTCGACCTGGGCCTCAAACGTTGCGGCGCGCCGCCCGGGGAGCCTGCAGCCGCGCTCGCGAGAACTGTCGTCGAGTCCGGTTTGAAATTCAGGGGGCTGATGGGATATGAGGGACACCTCCAGCCGGTGGTGCCCGGCGTGGAGAAGGAGCGCGCCGTCACCGACGCGATGCATGCACTTCTTCAAACCAGGAAGATGATCGAGTCAGCAGGCATTGCGGTCGGCATCGTCAGCTGCGGCGGCACTGGCGATTACTCGATCGCGGGCGCTTACCCGGGTGTCACCGAAAACCAGGCCGGCTCATACATGCTGATGGACACGTGGTATTCTCCCTTCGCACCGGATTTCAAAGTCGCGCTCAGCGTGCTCGTCACTGTCATCAGCAAGACGGCTGGCGAGCGGCTGGTGGTGGATGCCGGCTGCAAGGTGATCAGCGGCGAGCGCGGGCTGCCATCGGTGAAGGGCATCGCCGGGCTGAAACTCAAAGCGCTGCATGCCGAGCACGCGCCTATCGAGATCGAGGACTCAGCAACCGGCAATGCCGCGGCGAACGTGGAGGTCGGCGATAAGATCGAGATCGCCGTCCACTATCATGACGGGACCATCAACCTGCACCGGCAAATGTACGGTATGCGCAACGGCGAAGTGGAGCGGATCTTTGCCATCGAGCAATAACTTGAGAAGAGCGGTGAATTGAGAAAAGCATGCGATTGAAAAACAAGGTCGCCATCGTCACCGGCGCGGGTGCGGGTATCGGCCGCGGGATCGCCGAGCGCTTCGGCCGTGAAGCAGCGTCGGTGGTGATCGCCGAGATCGATGCCAGGAGCGGGGAATCCGCCATGCACGCCATTCGTGATGCCGGCGGAGAAGCCATCTTCGTACCGACCGACGTGTCCGATGAATCGCAGGTCGCAGCCGTGGCGAAAAAAGCGCTCGATCAATACGGCCGGATCGATATCCTCTGCAACAACGCCGCTGTCTTGCTTCACGACGAAGAAGCGCGTGCCCACGAGCTGACCAACGAGGCATGGGACCGCACCATGGCGGTGAACCTGCGCGGCTACTGGATGTGCTCGAAATACGTGATCCCCGCGATGTTGCAACAGGGCGGAGGATCCATCATTCACGTGGCCTCCCCGACGGGCCTGTTCGGCTTCAATCGCCTCACGGCATACAGCACGAGTAAGGGCGGCGTTGTGGGACTGATGCGGGCCATGGCCGCGGATTACGCGCCCGACAAGATTCGCGTGAACGCCATCGTGCCCGGTACCATCGACACGCCCATGAACGCCGCCGAATTCTCCGATCCGAAGAGACGCCAGTATTTCGCCGATATCGCTCCCGCGCGCCGGCTCGGAACACCTGAGGATCTGGCTGGTATCGCGCTGTACCTGGCTTCGGAAGATTCCAGCTACTGCGTGGGTGGGATCTTCACGGTGGATGGCGGGCTCACCGCAGTTTGACGAAGCAGGCTCACATCCTGCGCTGAGTTCCGCAAATGAGGCTTGTTCTGCGCTTGATATAATTCGTCCACGCGCTGGCCTCGAAGTTTCGGGTAAGAGGAGACTTGATGAAGCGCACGGCAATTTTCATTTTTGCGTTATTGGCTCTGGCGACTGCGTTGGCCGCGGCGGATGCGACCGGCAAATGGAAGGGTACACTCGAAACCGATGATGGATCGCGCGAACTAACGTTTCACTTGAAGGCTGACGGCGGCAAACTTACCGGTATTGTCGCTGGCCTCCTGGACAGACCTTTGGACGTCAGTGAAGGTAAAGTCGAGGGCTCGACGGTTGCCTTTTCGGTCATCTCCGAATGGGACGGCAATGCCGTGAAGCTGGTTTATAAAGGCGAGCTGGCGGGTGACGAAATTAAGTTCACCATGGGCACCGACGACGGAAGCTGGAGCACGGAAATCAAGGCGAAACGACTAGCCTAATCACACGCTTCAATCAGCGGAGTGAATTCTTTGCCTTCGGGAGCGTCGTATGCAGCCGCGGTCGCCGGTTGTTTTCGGAAGAATGCATCTTATAAAAGCACTGTTCGCATGAGACCTTACCTCGACGCGTCGATTTGCACGTGGCTCTTCGTGTTGCTGCTTCTCTCGCCCTCGTTCGCGCAGACACCGCATCGCCCGCCACCAGCGGCGCCGAAAGATTTCGCCGTTATGGCCTGGGGCGACTCTCCATCCGATCCCGAACAGTTACGTGGCATGCGCGAAGCCGGGCTGAACATCTCTGGCTTCTGCCGGGCAGAGGATCTGGAACGCGTCCGGGCCGCGGGGTTGACCTGTTTCGTGAGCGACAAACTCGTGAACCGCGATTCGCAGCGGGCCCTTCCGCCGGATGCCCAGATTCGCCGCCACATTGCGGAGCTCAAGCAGCAAATCGGCGATAACCCTGCGGCGCTCGGATTCTTCCTCAGCGACGAACCCGATGTTCCCTCCATGGCGGGACTGGGCAAAATGGCAGCCATGCTGCGCGAAGCCATGCCCGGCAAATGGCCGTACGTGAATTTATATCCATACCGTGTATCGCCAGCGCGCCTTGGCACTAGCGATTACGATTCCTACGTGCGCATGCTGGTGAAGACCCTGGGCCAGCCGTTCCTGAGCTACGACAACTATTCTCTGGTGAACGGCGAGATGTTGGACTATTTCTACACCAACCTCGAAATCTTTCGGCGCCTGGGTCTCGAGACCAGCACGCCATTCTGGAACTGCATCCTGGCAAACGCGCATTTCAACTACATGGAGCCGTCCGACGCCACGTTCCACTTGCAGGTCTACAGTACCATGGCTTATGGCGGCCGCGGCATCCAGTACTTTACGTACTTCGCGCCGCAAATCGGCAACTACCGGCTGGCCGCCGTCGATCAATTCGGCAATCGCACGCCGACCTGGGACATGCTGCGCCGCGTGAATAACGAGATTCATGCGCTGGCGCCAACGCTGATCCGCCTGCGCAGCACCGGCGTTTTTCATTATCCCGACGTTCCGGAGCAAGCCCAGCCTCTTGGGGCGAGTAAGTTGATCCGGAGTGTAGAGATGACGCAACGCTACGTTCGTCCGCCCGTGGCTGGGCGCTTTCTGATTGGAGAGTTCGAGGACTCGAGCCGCCGCCCGTATTTTCTGATCGTCAACAAGGACCTTCGGAACTCGTTTCAGTTCCGCGTGGAACTGAAGCAGGAGGGCCGGAAACTCATGCGCATTTCGCCTTACTCCGGCGAAGAAGAACCGTTCGGGCGGGAAATGGACTGGCTGGCGCCGGGCGCGGGGATATTGTTCCGCATCGAGTGATCGCGCGAGGCCCGGCAAACCGCACGCGTCAGGACGCGGGCTGCTCTTCGAACGTTCCGGTCTGGCGATTCTTATGCACGCGATCCGCGCGGAAGTACCGGCCGTTCATGGCCACGTAAACTCCTGGCGGCAGGGTCTGCACGAGCGCCAGCGCACTGCCCAGGTTGAAGAGTCCGTCCGAGCTGCCGAATTTATACGGAACCATGGCGCCGGTCAGCACGATCGTTTTGTCGGTAATATTCGCCGCCAGCGCCTGGGCCGTTTCCACCATCGTGTCTGTTCCGTGCGTGATCACGATGCGGCTCTCGGGCGCTTGCCGGCATTGCTCCAGGATCAGGTTGCGATCCGCGCCCGTCATATCCAGGCTGTCGATCATCATCAGCGTGCGCATCTCGAGCCGGAGATTGCACCGGCCGAGTTTGAGCATCTCCGGCAGGTGTGAATCTTTGAAATAGAGCTGGCCGTTCAGCTCGTCGTACTCCTTGTCGAAGGTGCCGCCAGTGACGAAGATGCGGATGGGCTCCGGGCCCGCGTCGCGACTCACCACCACATTGTCCCAGAACGAACGCGCCGGGGAGATCGGGATTCGCATGGCGCTCAGCGCGAGCCGCTGCGACCGTTCTCCGCGTGCGGTGATGCCTCGCGCCGTGGTGCTCACCACGGGTGGGTGCGGCGATTGGTACTTCGTTGGTCCAAGTACCAGCGCGGTTACTGGCAGCTCGGCCGTCCCGACCTCATAGGAGTGCCTTTGGCGCTGGCGTCAATCGCGTTGACCGCCAGTCATGTCCCCGGCTCCGGCGCGGTGCGCGTGGTTCCGCTTGTAGTTCTTCATTCGAACTAAAATCCACCCGGATTCCTTGTAAGGAAGTGTCACTTTGTCACTGTACTCTTGGCACGCGCCCTCATTCCGTCCCATGCCGGCACCCCGCAAGTTAACCGTTAGTTAACCAGAAACAGGCCGCACCAGATTGAAATCACAAGGCCGCCGGCATCCCTCAGGCCGTTTAGTAAGCAGGTAATTTTGGGTGTCGGATTGCCTAATTGCAGGAGGACGCTATCGGACAGGATTAGACGTATGCCAGCATTCATGAAACACAGCAGGCAAATCGCGCGATGCGCTTCATTGTGGCTGGTCTTATTGGTGGCCGGGTCCGTCTTTGCCGACAACTCAAAAATCTCCCCAGATCTGCTGCCACTGCTGGCGAACCCGTCGAACAAGGTTAACGTAATTGTGCAGTACAACTCGCCGCCGCAAACGTGCACGAGCGGGGGTTTGCTCGGCGGCCTCGTCTGCACCGCCGTCAACCTCCTCGGTGGGGTGGTGAATGTCGTCTTCACCCTGATTAATGCTGTATCGGCGACGCTGCTGCCGGGGGACGTGATCAATCTGTCCAATCAGTCCAATGTGGCCTATATCTCGCTCGATCGCAACGTCGGCGCGACGCTTGACTACGCCGATGGCGCTGTCAATGCTCCGCTCGCATGGAACTCCGGCTTGGACGGCACAGGCATCGGCATCGCGGTTATCGACAGTGGCATCTATCCGCACCCTGACCTGAGCAACTCGTGGGGTCAGTCTCGCATAGTTTACCGGCAGAGCTTCATCGGGGGAGCTCAGTACGACGATTACGGGCACGGTACGCACGTCGCCGGCATCGCAGCGGGCAACGGAAAATCTTCGTCGGTGCCGGGGACACTGCACCGGCTGCGGGGAATCGCACCGAACGCCAACTTGTTGGATCTCCGTGTGCTCGACAAGAACGGGGCCAGTACCGACAGCGTGGTGATCGCTGCCATCCAGCAAGCCGTTCAACTAAAGAACAAGTACAACGTGCGCGTGATCAACCTGTCGCTCGGCCGCCCCATCTTCGAAAGCTGCGCCCGCGACCCGCTATGCCAGGCAGTGGAAGCTGCGTGGAAGAGCGGCATCGTTGTGGTAACTGCGGCCGGCAACCTGGGAAGAAACGGTTATGCCACGGTGCTATCTCCGGGAAACAGCCCGCGCGCTATCACCGTGGGCTGCATGAAGACCATGGAAACTTATCCGCGGACCGACGATCTGATCGCCAGTTATAGCTCGAAGGGTCCGACGTACATCGATTTCACCGTCAAACCGGACGTCGTGGCGCCGGGAAATCTTGTGGTCTCCTTGCTGGCTCCGGGGTCCACGCTCGCGGCGCAATATCCTGCGAACGTGGTTGGGCCGTCATATTATGCCCGCTCCGCCGATGCACGTCCTGCCGCTTATTTGCGGCTCAGCGGCACCAGCATGGCGACACCGGTGGTTTCGGGCGCCGTGGTTCTAATGCTGCAGAAGAATCCCGGCCTGAGTCCGGACACCGTCAAGGCGCGGTTGATGAAGACCGCGACGAAGAATTTTCCCGCGTACAGCACCGCTACCGATCCCGCGACCGGACAGACGTACACCAGCACCTACGACCTCTTCACCGTGGGCGCCGGATATCTGGACATTTACGCGGCGCTGTCGAACACCGACGTGGCCAATGGAAGCGCTGCATCGCCGAGCGTCCTGTTCAACCCTCTCACTCAATGGGCGTCCCTGAGCACGAATAGCGGTCAGATATGGGGCAGTAACGTGGTGTGGGGCAGCGGGAGTGGGTGGGGGACAAATGTCGTTTGGGGCAGCACGGTCCTGGTGAACGGAACCAACGTGGTCTGGGGCAGCAACGTGGTCTGGGGCAGCAACGTGGTCTGGGGTAGCAACGTGGTCTGGGGTAGCAACGTGGTCTGGGGTAGCAACGTGGTCTGGGGCAGCACGAGTGCAAATGGCGAGAACTAGTTGAGTTCGGACCCAATACGAGGACGGCAGTGTCTTCAAGAGCAAAGATTTTCATCACGCTGGTGATCGTGCTGGGCTGGCTGGAGCTGGCGCGCACGCCATTTTTCTGGCAATCGGACGACCTGGCCGGCTTCCTGGTCTACTTCGTGATTGCGCTGCTGGTCTCTGGTTTGAAGTTGCAGTTGCCCGGAGTCACGGGAACGATTTCGGTCTGCTACTTCTTCGTTCTCATCGGCATTGTATCGTTGAACCTGTCGCAAGTCCTGGTGACGGGCTGCTCCGCCGTGCTGGTCCAATATCTGTGGCAATCCGCTAAAAAGCTGCGGCTGGTCCAGATGCTCTTCAACATCGCCAGCGCGGCGATTGCGATCACTATCTCTTATGCCGTCTTCCACTCGTCATGGCTGAGAAGTCTTCCGCTCGAATGGTCCGTGATGCTGGCCTTGCTCGCGTGCACTTATTTCGCCAGCACCACCATTCTGGTGGCCGCCGTCATTTCGCTGACCGAGGGTAAATCGTTCGGCAAAGTCTGGCGCACGTCCTATCTCTGGGCATTTCCGCACTACCTGCTCGGAGCGGCCACGGCGGGCTTGTTCGAGGTGGCCAAGCGGCATTTGGGCTGGCAAACGTCGATGCTGGTCGTGCCCGTCACATATCTGGTGTATCGCTCCTACCGTCTGTACTTAGGGCGGCTTGAAGACGAGAAGAAACATGCGGAGGAAACGGCAGCCCTTCACCTGCGGACCATTGAATCACTGGCGCTCGCCATCGAAGCGAAAGACCACACCACGCACGATCATTTGCAGCGGGTGCAGGTCTATGCGGTCGAAATCGGTAAAGAATTGAACCTCAACGAAACTGAGTTGCAGGCTGTGCGGGCCGCGGCTTTGCTCCACGATATCGGCAAGATTGCGGTGCCGGAGCACATCATCTGCAAGCCGGGCAAGCTCACCCCCGAAGAGTTCGAGAAAATGAAGGTGCATCCCGTGGTGGGCGCCGAGATTCTGGCGCGGGCCCAGTTCCCTTATCCCGTGGTTCCGATTGTCCGCAGCCATCACGAGAGGTGGGACGGTTCGGGATATCCGGATGGTCTGATGGGCGCTGAGATTCCAATCGGCGCGCGCATTCTTTCCGCGGTGGACTGCCTGGACGCGCTGGCCAGTGACCGCCAGTACCGCCGCGCGCTACCGCTGGGAAAGGCGATGGAGATGGTGGCCGAGCAGTCGGGCAGGTCCTTCGATCCCAGAGTGGTTGAGGTGCTGCAAAGGCGTTATGTCGAGCTGGAGCAGCGGGCCCGCGGTTCGCAGGCCGAGGCCTTCAGCCTGTCTACGGACATCAAGATCAAGCGCGGCGCCGCACCGGCCGCCGGATTCGAGGAATCGAGCGACAGCCGGCCAAACTCCGACGCGCCCGCCGCTGTTGCCGCGGCAACCGCTGGTTGGGGAGCTTTGGTTGAGGTACTCGAAAACCTCGCGGGTGTCCTCTCGCGGCGGGAAGTCCTGGCGATTTTTGCAGGCAGATTGCAGGAGCTGATTCCGTCGGATGGCATCGCATTCTACGTTCGCGCCGACGATACGCTGCTGCCCGAATACGTCTGCGGGTCGCACGCCGAAACGCTCTCGTCTCTCCAGATTCCAGTTGGCGAGGGTTTGTCGGGTTGGGTGGCAGCGAACGGCAAACCGCTTCTCAATGGAAACCCTGCGGTCGATGCGGCCAACCTGGCCGGTCTGAAGTCGGCTCTCGCGATTCCTCTCGAGGGCCAAAACGATATCGCCGGGGTGCTGACACTTTTCAGCGCGCGTGCTGACACTTTTTCATCAGCTGATTTGCGCGATCTGCTCGCACTGAGCCTGCTGCTGGGACATCTGATCGAGACCAGCAGAATCCGGCATCAGTCGATCCGGCGCAACGTCATCCCCATCGCGTCCCCGGCGAGTTCGCGAACTCGCGAGTTACAGCAAAGCCTGGCAACTGTTTAATCTCGTGCGCGTCTCGTCGCGGGCCGTACCGTAATAGAGGCGCTGGTTTTCCTCGGTCCGGCTGCGATATCGTTGATCGAGATCATGAACCGGCGCAAATTCCTCACCAGTGCCGCCGCAGCCCCGGCGCTCGCTGCCGCACCATCCTCAGACAACTTTACGTCGCTGTTTGACGGCAGCACGCTGGCTGGCTGGAGTATCCGGCAAGGTCCCGAATCCGCGTTCTACGTGCGCGACGGCGCGATCGTGGTCCATCAGAGCGCGGGATTTCCCACGTGGCTGCGGTCGGCTAAGCAATACGAGAACTTTGATTTTCGCGGCGAATTTTTCGTCCAGGGCTGGATCGATTCCGGCGTCTATTTCCACGCCCCGGAGCATGGCCGAAACACCTGGGAAGGGATGCAGATGAAAATCTTCCACCAGCAGGATGAGAAGCCGATGCCGAATTCCATGGGCTCGATCTTCCCGCTCATTGCGCCGTTGAAAGTAAATGTGAAGAGTAAAGGCGACTGGAACGAATTCCGCATCCTGATGGACTGGCCCAGCCTGCGAATCTGGACCAATGGCGAACTAGTGCAGGATATCAACGTCGAGAGCGTGCCGGAGCTGCGGCACCGTTTGCGCCGTGGTTACCTGGGCCTTGCGAGCCTTTCCTACGCCATCCGCTTCCGCAACCTGCGCATTCAGGAGTTGCCCCCAAAGGAAAAGTGGCAGACCCTTTACGAAAACCTAGCGGACTTCAACCAGTGGTTTATCTCGGAGGGAAAGCCGCGATTTGAACCAGTGGATGAGGTTTTGTGGGCTGACGGCCAGGGTCATATTGCCACCAAGGAGAAATTCCGCGATTTCGAGCTGCGCATGTATGTGCGCGGAAGCAAAGATCACAATAGCGGAGTTCTATTCCGGACCTCCGGCCAGGGCCTGAGCGGCACTACGAAATCCAGTTGCATAATGTGGAAGAAGCTCATTTTCCATCAGGTTCGCTGTATTACTTCAAGCGTTCCATTTACCCGAAAATCGAGCCGGAAGAGTGGTTTCCGTTTCACCTGATCGTGCAAGGAGGCCGCTGTTGGGTGCGGATTAATGGCGACACCGTTTGCGAGTACGACCGCCTCGAGAACCAGGAAGAAGGCCACATAGAGTTGCAGGCACACCGCCCCGGCTACTGGACCGAGTTCAAGCAGATCCGCATCAAGCCGCTCTAAGCGACCATCCTCAGCCCCCGTGCGGCTTATGTCTCAACCGGCTCTGTCACGCTCGGGTCACGTTCCCAGCCCTCGTTTTCGAGTTTGATGTGCTGAATCGCCACCGCGTTGGCGTTCGAATCCAGGTCCGGGAGCGCCTGGTACTCCGATACCCAGCAGCGGAACACTTTATAAGCCAGCGCCAGCTGCCCGGCCTCGTTGAGAACTCAATGATAATGTCTTTGCGGAACTCTTTCAGAGCCGCTTCCGCGCCCAGCCCGGCGCCAAACTTCCAAACCAGGTTCGCCCAGTCCTCGAATGCTGTGTCGTGACTGACGCCCCGTTCGAGGGTGATCGGTTCAAACGCCGTGAGACCGGGTGATTTCCGCGAAATGCTGGGGTCCCCACCCTCGCGGTGCTCCACCACTTCGGTCCGGCGCAGGAGCGCGCTAACATGGCTGATCCCCGCCACATAGCGGCCATCCCACTTGATGCGGAATTTGAAATTCTTGTAGGGATCGAATCGAGTCGGATTGACGGTAAACTCAGGCATTCCACAATCATAGACAACAAGCAAGCTGGCCGCCGTGTTCGCACCGGAACCGTGCCAGGCCGTGTCTTCGCCGGATGACCGCGTCCCTCGTAAAGGTTTCCCCTATCTTCGCCGATGAAAGGTCCTAGGAGGGTGGATGGCCGCTCTGCAGATCCTCAACCTCGGACGAGCGTCCGGAATACAAACGCTAAGACCGTTCCCCGCCGCGGCCTGCCATCTGATGAGGCTCGTCAACGGCGCCACGAATGTGGATTTCGGTGAAGTCTCGCGCGTGCTGCTGGCGGATGCGGCTTTCTCCAGCCAAGTGCTGCGCGTGGCGAACTCGGCATTGTTTGGGGCCAGGTACGAGGTCAAAAGCATTCTGCAGGCCCTCTGTGTTGTGGGCGTCGATGGGCTGCGTGATTTGGTGGTTACGGTAGCCCTGAAAGAATATGTGGGCCACGGCGACGACCTCTTTCTGGATCGCTGCTGGCGTCATAATCTGGCCACTGCGCTCTGGTGCGAGGCGCTGGCCGCCCACTGCACTATAGATAGGCCCATGGGTTACACGGCGGGTATCCTGCATGACATTGGCCGGATCGCGCTCCTCATGCTTTTACCGGAGGAATATGCGGCGTTTCTCAATGTCTCCCTAACCGGCGATCTTGACAAATTAGAAGCGGAGCGCAAGCTATGCGACGCCGATCACTGCCAGGTCGGAGGGTACCTTGCTACGTTATGGAATTTTTCGTCATTGTTGACTGACGTGATCGCGCACCATCATGATGAGGTCACAAGGGAGACCCCCCGGTTGCGGCGGCTGGTCCAGGCAGCCTGCACCGCCGCCAGTATGAGCGGCTTTCATGCCACCGGACCCAAGCAGGAATGGGATTCAGCCCGGCTGGAACTCCTGTTGCCTCAGGGTAATGGGTCGCAGCCGCCCTGTCGCGATCTGGTGGAAAAAGTGACCTGGAGAATCAACCGGACCGAATGCAGCCTGCTGTGAGCCCGTCCAGACTGCGCAGCCTACACAAGATCCGCCTCACATTTTTGTAGATTCTTCGAGGAGCTTCACCAGCCCGTGCAGTGTCTGGTTGACGGGCGTCGCCACGCCAAGCCGCGCGCCCAGCCGGACCACATAGCCGTTCAACGAATCAATTTCCGTCCGGCTTCCATGGGCAATATCCTGGGCCGTCGACGAGGTAGCCCCGCTCATGGTGTCCGCCAGCTTCAGTACAGCTTCCACCACGCCCTCCGGCAATCGAACACCAGCCGCGCAAGCAACCGCGATGGCTTCTTCGGTCACCTGGGTCATGACGCCGCGCGTCCAGGGATTCTGCACGATCGGTCCGTACTGCGAGTGGCCGAGCGCCGAAATCGCATTGTAGGCGCAGTTTATGATCATCTTGGTCCAGAGATCGGCCTCGATGTTCCCGGAAACGCGGCATGGAATCGAGGCGCGTTCAAATAGCGCCGCAATGGTGGTGAGCTCATGCCGGCAGGCGCTCTCCGGCAGGCCGCCGATGATCAGATCGCCGCGGCCGGAGTGCCGGATGCGAGCGGGTGCGCCAATTGCTACGGCCACATAAACGACAGCCGGGATCGCCTCGATTTTGGCCGCCGAACGGATCCGTTCCACATTGTCCACGCCGTTTTGCAGGCTCAACACCAGAGTGCTCGGGCGAAGATGCGGCGCCAGCACTTGCGCGGCTTCTTCAGTGTCGTAAGTCTTGACGCAGAAGAGCACAATATCTGCGTCCCGCGCGGCGCTCACGTCGCTCGAAGCCGCAATCGAAATCTGCTGTCGAAAGTGCAGGCTTTCGAGCCACAGGCCGTCGCGCTGGATAGCCTCCGTATGTCGCGCGCGGCCGATCAGCCTAACCGGTGCGCCGGCGCGCGCCAGCATGCCGCCGAAATAGCAACCGACCGCCCCCGCGCCCATTACCGCAACGCGCGGCCACGCATCTTGCTCCACTGCGACTCCTGGTTTTTGATTTGCGGCAAAAGGCCAGTGTAATGCGAGGTTGCGGACCTCTGCATGTCCGGTCTGGCCGTCCATAATTCTTCGACAGACTTTCACCGTCGAAACGCGGAGCCGCCGGGAAAGTCAAGAAAGGTGTCCGCTGGCCCGGAGCGCCGTTCGGAACGGCTGCCGATCCCCAGAGTGATGGGAGCCCATAGGATTGAGATTTCATCCAGCCGTGCGGCTGCCGGCGCCACCGAGAGATTCAGAAGATTGATTTCTCGGCGTCTCTGCGTCTCTGCGGTGAAGAGCCTTTCCGCTTGGGCGACGGATTACGCGCTGGCGCTCACCTCTCCGACGGTGACGCAAAATATCCCTTGCGCGCCTGCACCTTCAAGTTTTTATCTTTCGTGCGCAGTTCGATGCGCCGGAACGAGCCGTCCTGCTTGTCGTTGGTGGGTGTGTACCCGATGGCGTACTGGCTGCGCATCTCATCCTGCAGTTCTTTGAATACCTCGGGCAGCGCGTGCTTTCGGTCCACGTGAAATACGTGCCCGCCGGTCTCTTCCGCCATTTTCCTGAGTGCCGAATCGCTCACGCCGCCAAAGTAGCCGTATCCATAAGCGCTTGGATCGACATAGTAAATGCCGTAGACCACAGTATCGGCCTTCTGCGCCGACTTGATGGCCTCCTCGATTTTCAGGCGGCTGCCCTGGTCGATCCCGTCCGTGATCAGCACCATGGCCTTACGGTCGACTTCATGGCTCAGCCGGTCCGAGGCGGCCAGGTACACGGCGTCATAGAGCACCGTGCCGCGCGGCGCGCCGATGGTGGGTACCGGTCCGGGATGGAGCCCGCTGACCCCCGAACTCACGCGCAGTCTCTCGAGTCCGGCCTGGAGCAGGCGCGGCGAGCCCGTGAAATCCTGCAGTAACTCCGCTTCTTCTCCGAAGCTGATGAGAAATGCCATGTCCTTCTTGCGCAGCACCTGCGAGAAGAACTGATAGGCAGCCTGGCGCTCGATATCGATGAGATTGCGCTGGCTGGCGCTGACGTCCACCAGCAGACCGATCGTCAATGGTACATCGGTCTCGCGCGTAAAATACTTGATCTCCTGCGTGCGGCCATCTTCGGCGAGCGTGAAATCATCTTTGGAAAGATTGCTGATCAGCGCTCCATGCTTGTCGCGCACCGCCGCTAGGACGTTGACTACATTTGCCTGCACGCGAATGGTGGGCGAAGGGACGTCTTCCGAGGGTTTCTGCGCCTCCTTTTGTTGGGGTGCGGCGGAAGCTATCAGAAGCGCGGCCAGAAGAACGGCAGGCGGGCGAACGAAGGAATTGAGCATACCGATACAATGGAGGACGTATCCCCAGTACCGATTGTTTCAAATGCATGCTGCCATCCGCCACTTGAGAGAGCAGGACCCCATATTAGCCAAAGTTATCGAACGCGTGGGGCCCTGCGCGATTGAGTTTCGCGCGCCCAGCTTCGACACCCTGGTCCGGTCGATTGTTTTTCAGCAGCTTAGCGGCAAGGTGGCGCGCGTGATCTACGGCCGGCTGGCCGGCGCCATGCCCGGCCCGCAGGTGACGCCGGAGGGCATCCTGAAGCTGCGGCCGGACCGAATGCGGCGGCTTGGACTTTCGCGTCAGAAGACCGCCTACATCCGCGATCTGGCGCGGCAAACGGCGAAAGGGAAGATTGTTTTTGAAGTGTTGCCGGAATTGCCGGACGAGGAAGTGATCGCGCGCCTCACTATGGTGAAAGGCATTGGCATCTGGACCGCGCACATGTTTCTCATCTTCGCGCTGCGCCGGGACAACGTGCTCCCCACCGGCGATCTGGGCGTCCGCATGGCGATCAAGAAAGCGTACGGTCTCGCCGACCTGCCCAAGCCGCGGGAAATTGAAGAGATCGCCCGCGGCTGGCACCCCTACTGCACCGCGGCCGCTTGGTACCTGTGGCGCAGCCTCGATGGGCCGGCGGGGATTTAGCTTAGCTAATCGATCCGGCAAACGTAACCCGCCGAGGGACTGCCGTTGCTTTTGCCGCCCGGCGCGATGCCCGCATCGCAGTAATACAGGTGCCCGTTGTACATGCACATGCCGTGCGGGTCGGGGTCATCCTTTGCCAACGTGATCTGCTCGAGAATGCGGCCATCGCGCGCGTCGAGCTTCTGAATGACGCGATCGGTCGAATGCATGCACCAGATGCCCGGAGGATCCCACGCCAGGCCGTGCGCGCGCCCCAGATGCACCGGGATCTGATGGATCACGTGAAAATCTTTCGGGTCCACCTGGGATAGCTTTTGCAGCTTCAGGGATGTGACCCACAGCGTTCCCTCCGCGAACTCCAGCCCGTGGACGCCACCGCCACCCGGCACCGGATAGCGGGCCAGGGTCTTGCCGGTTTTTGGATCGGCTTTGACGACGTCGCCCTCTTTGGAGTCTGTGGGCCGCGGCGCGCGTCCCACCGCCGGGCCGTTTGCCGCCATCCAGACCCCGCCGTCGCCAAACGCAATGCCGCTGGTGTTGGAGGACTCGGTTTCGATGCTGTGCAGCAGCTTGCCGCTCCAATCCACCAGGTGCGCGCGGTCGGTGACCTGCTCGCCGATCCAAAATCCTTTGGCCACAGTCTCGAGCCCGTTGGGATGGCCATCGGGCGAGCGGAAAAGCTTCGCAACTTTGGCTGGCCGGGAAGGGAAGTCGGCGGCTCCGACGCGCGCAGCCGCAACCATTGCAAGAAAAGTTCTTCGATGGATCATGCTTCACCTCGTATTCGTACCAAGCTGCGATCGATGGCCGAAAGATTCGGCACTCCCGCGAGGCCCATATCCAGCGCCAGTTCGGTGCGCAGTAGTTCAATCACACGCTCGACACCCGGCTGTCCGAATGCCGCCAGCCCGTATAAATAGGGGCGCGCAATGCAGACAGCCCTGGCGCCCAGTGCCAGCGCCTTCAGAATATCGGTACCGCGCCGGAATCCGCCATCCACCAGCACGGGAATGCGCCCGCGCACCGCCGTCACCACTTCCGGTAGCGCTTCGATAGTAGCGCCGACGTGGTCCAACTGACGGCCTCCGTGGTTGGAGACGATGATGGCCGAAACGCCCGCCGTTACGCATCGCTCCGCATCTTCGTGCGTGAGGATGCCCTTGATGATGATGGGGAGCCTAGCGATCTCAACCAGATCGCGCACTGACTCCCACGTGGGCGTGGGATCGCGCCGCTCCGGATAAATGCCGGCCCGCTCTGGGTTTTTAGCGTGCGGCAGATTCCCCTGCGCATCACGCTTCGGCAATCCGGTCTCGCACCACCCGCGCTCGAAATGATTACGAATGTTGCGATCGCGATGTGAAACGTAGGCGATATCAGTGGATAGGCAGATGCCCGAACAACCGCCGTCTTTGAGCCGCTTTCCAAGCGCGTGCATCGTCTCGCGGCTGCGGAGCGAGCCGCCGGTTTCGATCTGCCACCAGACCGGGCCATGGCCGGAGGCAACCAGTTTTTCGATACCGCCGTTGGTGATGTGCAGAGCTCTGGCATTCGACGCCGCGCGCGCAACCACGTTTTCTCCATCGGCATAGAAGCAGTTCTTGCCGCCCGCCGGATCGAGCAGGATGGGGTATGGCAGCTTCTGCCCCAGGAGATCGAGCGAAAGATCGATGTGGTGCACGTCCACCAGAGCGCGCCGCCGGATGATGATCCTGTTGAAAGCCGCGCGATTATCGGCGAGCGAGACTTCGTCTTCCGAGCCGCCGTCGAGATAGTCCCACGCCAGCGGATCGAGACGGGCTTTAGCCAGCGGCGCAAAGTCCATCACGCGGACCGCTTCGTAGAGCGGGCCGTCGCGCTCTTGAGCGAACGCACCGGCGCCGAACATGGAGATCAGGCCCCGCAGGACATGCCGCCGGTTCATGACGATACAGGCTATCACGGCCCAGCCCGATCACGGAGAGGGCCAGCGAATGAACAACGAGCCGCGCAAGCTCTTGCCGCGAACAGTTTAGTGGAGAGGGAAGCCGGCCCTTGCGAGCCGGCTCTTGGCGGACGAACTAGGCGGATTTGGCTGCGAATTCATCCGGTTCGGGGGCTACCCGCTCCAGATACAGCCGGTAGAAGGTATAAACGAGGTACATCAGCGGGAGCACGAGTAAAGAGCCATGCCATCCTATGGCGCGGCCGGAAACAGTCACCAACCCGGCGATGGCCGAGCCCACCAGATAATACGGGAACGACCAGAGGTAGCACTGTTGCCAGATCTTATTGAGTGGTCTTCCTTCGAGCAGAGAAAGCACGCCCGAAATCAGCAAGGTATTGCTGACGAAGAACACACAGGCCGCGAGCGCCAGCATCGCCGACAAGGATTCTGCGCGCGCCAGCGCCATGGCGAAATGCGAGACCTGATACGCGGCTGCGATCGTGACCGCCATCGCCGCCACATTGAATGCCACCTGCACGACGCGCGGCCTGCGCCTGGTGCGCCACAGACACTGCATCAGGATG
>Ga0310810_10000370_pt1 | contig 46762 bp, 40 predicted proteins | sample NCmetagenome_FD_207641 | JGI IMG/M metagenome (GOLD analysis project Ga0310810, IMG submission 207641) | Soil microbial communities from experimental microcosm in Duke University, North Carolina, United States - NC | ecosystem: Engineered > Artificial ecosystem > Soil microcosm > Unclassified ...
GTCCACACAAGTCACCTGCGCATACTGTCAAAGATCAATCACTTACGGCTGATTTCTCGAACCGTCCCGATGCGTTTCGCCCCGGGTGAGCCGCACATTCTACATCGATCTTTTGCTCCGTCAACACCCTCCGAAAAATTTCTTTCAGCGATGTTGCCGAGCGATGACCGGCTGCGGCGGGGGGCGAATACTAGGTAGCAGCCCCATGGATGGCAAGCCTTTTCGCCAACTATTTTTCATCCGAGCTGCAAGCCGTTGTTCGCAAAGGCGTGGCCAGCACGAGCAGTAGGCCATCGGATCAGGAAGAGACGAGGCGAACGCGTGCGAAGTTGCGCTTTCCGACTTGGAAGACACCCTCAAAGCCCGACTCGAAGACGCGCTGCGCGTCTTCCAGCACCACCGCATCGAGCTTGACCGCGCGCTCCTTGAGCTTCCGGTTGGCCTCGGAGTTGCTCGCGGTGAGGCCGGCGGCGGTCAGCAGCGCTGCCAGTCGCAAGCCTTCGGCGGGCACCAGGATGTCGGTCAGCGGCAACAATGACGTGTCCCCTTCGCCGCGAACGACCGCGTGCCACCCGGCGATCGCCTGTTCCGCCGTCGCGTCGTCATGAAAACGGGCCGCCAGTTCCCTTGCCAGGCGCAGCTTCGCGTCGCGGGGATTCAGCGATCCGGCGTCCACGTCAGCTTTCACGGCTGCCAGCTGCGCGAGCGAGACATCGAAGCTCAACAACTCGAACCAGCGCCACATGAGTTCATCGCCGATCTTCATCGTCTTGGTGACGATCTCGATCGCCGGCTCGTCGATACCTATGTAGTTGCCCAGCGACTTGGACATCTTGTTGATGCCGTCGAGGCCCTCCAGCAAAGGCATTGTCAGCACGATCTGTGGTGGCTGCCCGTGGTGCTCCTGAAGCGCACGCCCCATCAGCAGGTTGAACTTCTGGTCCGTACCTCCGAGCTCGACGTCACATTTGAGCGCCACGGAGTCATAGCCCTGGACCAGCGGATACAGGAACTCGTGGATCGCGATCGGCTGTTGCGCGGCATAGCGCTTGGCGAAATCATCACGTTCGAGCATGCGTGCCACCGTGTGCTGGGCCGCCAGCCGGATCATGTCAGCAGCGCCCATCTGGCCGAACCACTCGGAGTTGAAGCGCACTTCGGTGCGCTCTTTGTCGAGCACCTTGAAGACCTGTGCTGCATAGGTCTGCGCGTTGGCCAGCACGTCGTCGCGCGTGAGCGGCTTGCGGGTAACGTTCTTGCCGGTCGGGTCACCGATCATTCCGGTGAAGTCGCCGATGAGGAAGATCACCTGGTGCCCGAGGTCCTGGAACTGGCGCATCTTGTTGAGCAGCACCGTATGGCCCAGATGAAGGTCCGGCGCCGTGGGATCGAACCCGGCCTTGATGCGAAGGGGGCGGCCGGCCCGCAGGCGCTGCTCCAGCTCTTCTTGCTTGATGATCTCGTCCGCGCCCCGCGCGATCGTCTGCAGCGCCCGCTCCAACTCGTTCATGCCTTCCTCGAATTAATTGCCTAGACAGCCACTTTAGCGACCCGGAGCACACACTCAGGTTAATTGTGCGTTAATCAAAAACCATGCGCAAACCATTGATGGAAAAGGCGTTGACGCCCTTTACACACGGCCGCTATGGTACGCCACGGTCGCACGTTCTTTGCACGGTCGCACGTTCTTTGGTGGAGTCGGACATTATGGGTGAGAGGTTGCAGGTGGCGCACGCGGCGCGGAAACAGGCTATTCGCCGCAAGGCGCAGCGCAGGCACTCGCACTTCTATGAGCGTTGTTCGCACTGGTCCTTCACCCGTCACGGCGAGGCTGAGCCAATCTGCTGGCACCGCGAGCGCTGGGTGCTGGCCGGGACGGCGCTGCTGATCACGCTGCTTTCCGGATTCATTCTGCCTGCATGGGCGAGCGCGATGCGTTCGGCACCGGCACCCGCTGCGCATACGCTGCTGCCGCTGGCACTGCCGAAGGCGTCTCCAGTCACGACGCAGGCGCCCACCGTGGAGGACTGGCAACGTGTACAGGTCCAGCCCGGCCAGACGCTGTCGGACATCTTCCAGAGCAAGGGCCTGGGCATGACCGACCTGCAGCGCGTGATGGACGCGTCGGGCGAGGCGCGCACCGCCCTGCACAGCATCCGCCCGAACCAGGAGTTCGACTTCCTGCTGGGCAGCGACGGCAGTCTGAAAGGCCTGCGCTTCGACCGCGATCAGGCGACCCGCGCCATGATCCGCATGGACGGTGCCAGCGCCAAGATGACTCTGCAGCCGCGCGAGATGGAACAGCGCGAGCATGTGGCGCATGGGGTAATCGACAGCTCGCTGTACGCCGCCGGTGCACGCGCCGGCATGAGTGCCGGCATGGTCGGCAAGCTCGCGGACCTGTTCAAGTACGACGTGGACTTCGTACAGGACCTGCGCGTCGGCGACAGCTTCACCGTGGTCTACGACGACGTCTACCGCGACGGCAGCTACTACACCGAGGGCGACATCGTCGCCGCCGAGTTCGTCAACCAGGGGCATCGCTACACCGCGTATCGCTTCCGCAAGGCGGACGGCAACATTGGCTGGTTCAGCGAGGATGGGCGCCCGATCCAGAAGTCGTTCCTGCGTATTCCGGTGGACTTCACCCGCATCTCCTCCCAGTTCAGCGCCGGCCGTTTGCACCCGATCCTTGGCCGGATGCGGGCGCACAAGGGCGTGGACTACGCCGCTCCGTCCGGCACGCCGATCCACGCCGCCGGCGATGGTGTAATCAAATACCGCGGCTGGATGCGCGGCTACGGCAATTTCGTGGTCGTGCAGCACAACGGTTCGATCAGCACCGCCTACGGCCACATGTCCCGCTTTGCCAAGGGTGAGCGGGTCGGAGAGCACGTTCGGCAGGGCGAAGTAATCGGCTACGTCGGCATGACCGGACTGGCCACCGGGCCGCACCTGCACTACGAATTCCGCGTCAACGGCGTGCAGCGCAACCCTCAGACGGTGACGCTGCCCAAGCCGCAGCCGCTTCCAGCGACCCAGCTGGCCCGCTTCAAGTCGCGGGTCGTGCAGCCGCAGCTTGCCCGGCTCAAGCAGCTGGATGAAAACATCCGGTTGGCCATGACCAAGGGCAACCAGCCCAGCGACAACTGAAACTCCGGTGACCGAAAGCGACACGCTTTATCTGGGCCTGATCTCGGGCACCAGCGCCGACGGCGTGGACGCGGCGCTGGTTTCGTTCGAGCACCCGGTGCCGCGACTGGTTCACGGCCTCACACGGCCTTGGCCGGACGCCCTGCGAGAGGACATGCTCACCGTGGCGCAGGGCGAGGCGCGGATCGATCTGGACGCTTTCGGTCGTCTCGACGTGGCGATTGGGCAGCAGTTTGCGCTAGCGGCGCAGGACGTACTCGCGGCTGCCTCGGTTCCGGCTTCGCGCGTGCGGGCGATTGGCTCGCACGGGCAGACGATGCGGCATCGGCCGCACGGATTGCTGCCCTTCACAATGCAGCTGGGTGATCCCAGCGTGATCGCCGAGCAGTGCCGCATCGACGTCGTCGCCGACTTCCGGCGCGCCGATGTCGCCGCAGGCGGCCAGGGCGCACCGCTATTGCCGGCCATGCACGCGATGTTGCTCGCTGCGCCCGGCCACGAGCGGGTGGTGCTCAACCTCGGCGGAATTGCCAATGTGACGGTGCTGCGGGCTGATGGGCACGTGCTGGGCTTCGACACCGGACCGGCCAACGGCCTGCTCGACGCGTGGTGCCAGCGGCACCGAGGCCGAGCCTACGACCACGCGGGCGAGTTCGCTGCCAGCGGCAACAGCCGGCCGGAGCTGCTCGCACGCCTGCTCGGCGACAGCTACTTCTCGCAACCGCCGCCCAAGAGCACCGGCCGCGAGCACTTCCACTTGGCATGGCTTGAGCGGCAGCTGGACGGAACGATCGTCACGCCTGCCGACGTCCAGGCGACCCTGCTGGAGCTGACGGCGTGCAGCGTGGCCCAGGCGATCGGGCAGCACGCCCATGCGGCCGTGGATGTGCTGGTCTGCGGCGGTGGTGTTCACAACCCCGTGTTGATGTCGCGCCTGCGCGACCTGCTGGCACCACGATCCGTCCTCAGCACCGCGTCGCGCGGGGTCGACCCGGATTATCTGGAAGCGATGGCGTTTGCCTGGCTGGCTCGGCAACGATTGCTGGGCCTTCCCGGCAACTTGCCGGCAGTGACCGGCGCCAGCGGACCACGCGTGCTGGGCGCGGTCTACCGCGCCCCGGCCTGACCTTTCGAGGGAATCGCCGCCGGGCTAGCGTCCTCGAGATGGGGAGCCGTCAGGCCCACCAGCTGGCTGGCTGGCGCTACCGAGAGCGCCTGCACGGCCTCATGGAACGCGGCGCGTTCGGCCGCGTCCCAGTGCCCGCTCAGCACCACGGTGTCAGCATCCAGCAACGTCTCTGCAAAAGGGTGCGACGCCTGGTCCAGACCCAGTCCCTGGCGCAGCGCCTGCAGCACGACATCGTTTATCGACCACTGCCGCTCCTTGGCCAGCGTCTTGATGCGCTCTGCCATGGCTGCGTCGATGTCGCGTACTACGAGATCCGGCATGGGCGCCACTCCGCATCATGCCCCCTGTGAGGCCGATGGTCGCATAAAAGCCGGCGGCCGCGACGACGCCCGGGTCACGACGATCCGTCCGCTCCGTCGACCTCCAACCTGCGGAAGCGCGGGCGGATGAAGGCGAATAGCAGCATCGCCGGAATGATGCCCAGCACGGTAATGATGAAAAAGCCACCGTAGCCGGCGGCCATGGCGATGCCACCGGCAAAGAACCCCAGAATCTTGCCCGGCAGGTTCACCAGCGAGCTCAGCAGCGCGTACTGGGTGGCCGTGTGCTTTCGGTTGACCAACGAGGACAGCCAGGCAACGGTGGGCGGGCCCAACATGCCCAGCGTGAGGTTCTCGCCGGAGATGACCAGCGTGAGCATCGCCAGATTGCCCGGGTGGCGAAGCAGCAGCAGATAGAGAAGATTCGCGCTACCGCACAAAACCACCATCACGCCCAGTGATCGCCATGCGCCCCAGCGCGCGACCATCGCGCCGCCGATGAACACGCCGACGATGCCGATCCAGATGCCGTAGATCTTCGTGACCGCGCCGATTTCGGTCTTGGAGAACTGCATGTCACGGTAGAACGGACCCATGACCCCGCCGATGGTCGCCTGTTCGGGCAGCTTGAAGAGCAGGATGAAAGCCAGCGTCAGCAGCGCAAGCGGGAGCCCGTAACGACGGAAGAAATCCGCGAACGGGTCGATGATGCTTTCCCTCATCACATCAGCCCAGCGCTGCGGACGATGTCGTTCCACCAGCGGCTCGACCGCCACCAGGGTCATCACCACAGGCACCAGCATGGAGCCGGCCATGGCCAGATAGACGAGTGACCACCGCACGTGATCGGCCATGATCAGCGCCAGGGCACCGGCCACCAGCAGGCCGATACGGTAGCCGAGCGAGTACGTCGCCACGAGCGCACCCTGCGCCTCGTTGGGGGCGATTTCGATCCGGTATGCGTCGATGGCGATGTCCTGGGTCGCGCCGAAGACCGCGACCGCAAGAGTCACCCCGATGAAAGGCCCCAGCCGGGCCGGCGTGAGCAGGGCCATCAGCACCAACCCAAACGCCACCCCCAACTGCGCGAACAACAACCAGCCACGACGCGACCCCAGCTTCCGGAACAGCGGTATCCGCCAATGGTCCAGCAGCGGCGCCCACAGGAACTTGAGGGCGTAACTCATCCCGGCACTGGCGATCATGGTGATCTCCGACAGCACCACGCCACTTTCCTTGAGCCAGTAGGACAGCGTCCCCGCCACCAGCAGGAACGGTAGTCCGGAAGAGAAGCCGAAGACGCACATGGTCCACGCGGCCGGCTGCGTAAAAGCCTTCCACACGGAAGGCCGCTTCGATGCCGTCGCCGGCGCGCCCGGCGCTTGCTCAGTCGACATAGTCGACCGTGAAGGGCGCATGGTCGGAGAAGCGCTGCTCGCGATAGATACCGCACTGGCGCAGGCGCTCGCGCAGCGACGGCGAGACGATCTGGTAGTCGATGCGCCAGCCCACGTCGTTCTCGCGCGCGCGGCCGCGGTTCGACCACCAGGTGTAGTCCTCACCCTCGGGTTTGAGCGCCCGATAGCTGTCCACCCAGCCGCGCTCGACCAGGCCGTTGAGCCAGGCCCGCTCGGCCGGAAGACAGCCGGAGTTCTTCTGGTTGGACTTCCAGTTCTTGATGTCTTTCTCGCTGCGCACGATGTTCCAGTCGCCGCAGATCACGTACTCGCGATCACTCTTCAGCCAGCCGTCGAAGATCGGTTCGATCCAGTCCATGGCGCGGAACTTGAACTGCTGGCGCTCATCGCCCGACGAGCCGGACGGAAAATACAGCGACACCACCGACAGCTTGCCAAAGCGCGCCTCGATGTAACGCCCTTCGTTGTCGAACGCCTCCCAGCCCAGCTCGGTGAGCACCGCGTCCGGCTCACGCCTGGCGTAGATCGCCACGCCGCTGTAGCCCTTCTTGCTGGTGGCGTCGCGGTAGAAGCAGTGGTGGCCATCCGGCCGGAACGCGGGGTCGGTCAACTGGTCTTCCTGCGCCTTGGTCTCCTGCAGGCAGACCACATCGGCATCCTGCGCGCGCAGCCAGTCGAACACGCCCTTGCTCGCGGCAGAGCGGATGCCGTTGGCGTTGAGGCTGATGATGCGCATGCGAGCTCCTGCGGGTGCGTTGGACCAATGGGGCATCATAACAATCGTGCACTCGCGATCCGCCCTGAGCGTCGCCCCGGTCCAGCCTGCCACGGAGGCGCAGGTGCTGGCGCTGGAGGTATTGCCGAACCAGCGTGCGTTCGTCGGGCGCATCGACGACCTGCTGGCTGATGCCGGCAACCGCGCCAGTTGTGAGCCGATGGCGATCCTGCTCGACACCCGGGTGATCGGCTTCTACTGCATCGAAACATGCGCGCGGGTCGTTGCCCCCGTGGAGTTCGACGCGCCGGCGCTGGGGCTGCGCGGTTTCTTTCTGGATGCGCAGTGGCAGGGGCAAGGCCTGGCCCGGCCGGCGCTGGCCGCCGTGATCGACGACGTGGCGAAGCGCCATCCGGCGGCAAAGCTGCTCGTCCTTGCCGTGGGCGCGGGCAACACGGCCGCGCTGGCGCTCTACCTGGGCGCGGGTTTCCGCGACAGCGGCGGGCGTTACCATGGCGGCCCCGCCGGGCTGCAGCACCTGCTGACGCGCCGGCTGAACAACTGAACTCCATACCGACTTCCCGCGAGAACCCCGTGCACGATTACCAGCGCCAGTTCATTGAACTCACCCTGCAGCGCGAGGTGCTGCGCTTCGGCGAATTCACCCTCAAGTCCGGCCGGACGAGCCCGTATTTCTTCAACATGGGCCGGATCGATTCCGGGGCTGCGCTGGCGCAGCTGGGGCGCGCCTACGCCGATGCGTTGCAGGCATCGGGCTTGGCGGTGGACATGCTGTTCGGCCCTGCATACAAGGGCATCGCGCTGGCCGCCGCAACCGCGATCGCCCTGGCCGATCACCACCGCCTCGACCTGCCTTGGGCATACAACCGCAAGGAGGCCAAGGACCATGGCGAGGGCGGTACGCTGGTCGGCGCGCCGCTGCGCGGCCGGGTGCTGATCGTCGACGACGTGATGACCGCCGGCACGGCCGTGCGCGAGTCGCTGACCATGATCCGCGATGCGGGTGCCGAGCCCGCCGGTGTGCTGATCGCCCTGGATCGTCAGGAGCGCGGCCAGGGCGAGCGCTCGGCGGCCCAGGAGGTGAGTGCGGCCTTCGGCATCCCGGTCATCGCGATCACCCGCCTGGACGACGTGCTGGTCTACGCCGGCGAGCGCCCGGAACTAACCGGCGAGCATGCCCGGCTGCTGGCCTACCGCGCCCGCTACGGCGTCAGTGCCTGAACCGGCGCCCAGCGTTCCGCGCCCGGTTCCGTGCTTGCGCATGGTGGCTGTGCGGGGCACGGCTATACTCGCCCGAGGAGGGAATCTATGCACAAGGCACTGATTGTTGTCGTCGCGACCGCCGCGCTGGGATTCGGCAGCCACGCCATGGGACAGCGCCGCGCTGCCAGCGGCGTGCAATACCGCTGGCACGATGCGCAGGGCTTGCTGCATTACAGCGACAGCCTCTCGGCCGAAGCGATGACCTACGGCTACGACGTGGTCAACGGCAACGGCCTGGTGATCCGCCACGTGGATCGCCAGCTCACCGCCAAGGAGCGGGTCATTGCGCAGAAGCAGGCGGCCGAGGCAGCTGAACGCAAGCGCCTTGAAGACCAGCGTCTGCGGGCGGATCAGCAGATGCTCGCCGCGTTTCCGAACGAGGCGGATTTCATCGCCGAGCAGCAGGGTCAGCTGGCCTCGATCGACCAGCAGATCAACACCACCCGCAGCAGCCTGCGCACGCAGGAAAAGGCGCTGACCGATCTGCTGGACCGCGCTGGCGAGCTCGAGCGGGCCAAGCAGCCGGTGCCGAAGTTCCTGGCCGATCGCATCGCCGAGCAACGCAACGTGGTGGGCACGCAGCGCGCCATGCTCGACCGGTTGCTCGCGTCGTACGTCACCACGCAGCTGAAGAACGACGCCCAGCTCCAGCGCTATCGCGACATGAAGAAGGCCGACCAGCCGGCCGAAGACGCATCTGCGGGCTCCGACTCCTGACGGCTGCGGCGACACCGTGCCGCCGCGACGCGGTGCATACGCCGATCAGAACGGCAGCTTCAGGCCCGCATTGACCAGGAACAGCTGCGAGCGAAACACCTGCTGGATCCGCTTCAGCGCCGTGGGATTGTCCGCGTCGAAGCGAAGCACCAGCACCGGCGTGGTGTTGGAGGCGCGGACCAGGCCCCAGCCGTCGGCCCAGTCGGCCCGCACGCCGTCGATCGTGACCAGCGTCGCGTCCGGGAAGCTGGCCTTTTCGCGGAAGACTTCCATGAAGCGCTGATGCTCGCCCTCGGCCAGCTCGATCTTCAGCTCCGGCGTGGAGACGCCCTTGGGACAACTGTCGAAGATCTGCTCCGGCGAGCGCCCCTCCAAGTCGCCGGCAAGGATCTCAAGCAGCCGCGCGCAGGCATAAATGCCGTCGTCGAAGCCGTACCAGCGCTCCTTGAAGAAGAAGTGGCCGCTCATCTCGCCGGCGAGCTCCGCGCCGGTCTCGCGCATCTTCGCCTTGATCAGCGAGTGCCCGGTGCGCCACATCAGGGGGCTGCCGCCGGCATCGAGGATCTGACCCTTCAGGTGACCGGTGCACTTGACGTCGTAGATGATCGTGGCACCGGGCTGGCGCGAGAGCACGTCGCGCGCGAACAACATCAATGTGCGGTCCGGGAAGATGATTTCGCCCTCGCGGGTGACCACGCCGAGGCGATCGCCGTCGCCGTCGAAGGCCACGCCAAGATCGGCGCCGGTCTGCCTCACCGCCAGGATCAGATCTTCCAGGTTCTTCGGATCCGACGGATCGGGATGATGGTTGGGAAACTCGCCGTCCACGTCGCAGTACAGCGGGATCACCTCGCAGCCCACGGCCTCGACCACCTGCGGCGCCACGGCGCCCGCAATGCCGTTGCCGCAATCGACCACCACCTTAAGCGAACGCTCCGCCTGCACGTCCGAAGCGATCCGCTCGATGTAGTCCGGCACCACGTCGACGCTGCGCAGCGCGCCGTGGCCGTCCTCGTCCAGCGCACCGGAAACGATGCGCCGGTAGAGATCCTGGATCGCGTCCTCGGCCAGCGTCTCGCCGCCGATGACGATCTTGAAGCCGTTGTAGTCGGGCGGGTTGTGGCTTCCGGTGACAGCCACGCCGCAGCCGGTGTTGAAGCGGAACGCCGCGTAGTAGACCACCGGCGTGGGGGCTGCGCCGATGTCGATGACGTCGATGCCGGCAGCCCTGAGTCCGTCGGCGAGTGCGCCGGCCAGTTCGGGGCCGGACAGGCGGCCATCGCGCCCGACCACGATCTCCGGCAACCCCTTTTCGCGCATCACGCTGCCGATCGCCAGGCCCAGCAGGCGGGCCACGTGCCGGTCGAGCGTCTTGCCGACCACGCCGCGCACGTCGTAGGCGCGGAAGATGGTGGGATCTAGCTGCGCCGGCGGCGGCGCACTGGGCGCAGGCGGCGGCAGCGCGCGGGCGGTCGCCGGCTCGCGCCGCCGGACGGGTGCCGGGAGCGGAATTTCCTCTTCTTCCTCCGGTGCAACTGCGGGCAGTGCGCGTCGGCGCCCGGCCCGATGCAGCAGATAGGCGCCGCCGAGCAGGCCGATCAGGGCCAAGAACGCGGCCACCGGCCAAGGCCGTGGCAGCACGATGAATGCTGCCGGCAGCGCCGCGCCAATGCTGAAGTTGCTGCCGGCAATCGGTGCCGCGCCGTCCTCGGGCACGACCGAGGCGGCCCCGTGCGAAAGCAAACTGAGCGCGCTGGCATCGTCACCCTGGCGCAGGTCGATGCGGCCACTCCCGGGCGAGATCGCGTTGAAGATCTTCTCCACCGGCGCAAACGGCAACTCCACCCACACCCACGCCGACGGCCGGATCGTGTTGCCCATCGGCATCACGAACGACAGGCGACGGTCGCCGCCCGCGTTGACCGTCTGGGCCAGCGGTGGCCCTTCCACATTCTGCGCCGCCATCAGCTGCGCGGCCTTGGCATAGCCGAACTCGCGATAGTTGGCGTGCAGCACCTCGTCCATGCCGGCGCTGAAGAACTGCACGTGCAGCGCCTGCGGCAGCGCGTTCCTCACTGCCGCCGCGGCCGCGGCGGGGTCGCTGGCCACCAGGGCGGGATCGATGCGATCCAGCACCGTACGAATCATGGCGCGCTGGCGGTCCAGCTCGGCGCCCACCTGTTGCACGGCCTGCTCCTGCGCCTGGTGCACGCGGTCGTTGGCGTGGCCCTCGTCGGCGATCAGCCAGGTTTGCCAGGCACTGAACAACCCCAGCAACAGCAGCAGCGTGCCGGCGGCCAGCGGCAACAGCCGCAGCCAGTCGGTCGCCTCACCCCGGCCGTTCCCATTCCACGTCAAACCCATGCCTGCCCCCGCAGATCAGTTGATGCCGGTCGAACCAAAACCGCCCTGCCCCCGCCCGGACGGTGTGAACTCCGCCACCACGTTGAGTCGTGCCTGCGCCACCGGCACCAGAAGCAGCTGCGCGATGCGGTCACCGATGCCGATAGTGACCGCAGCGTTGCCGCGGTTCCAGCACGAAATCATCAGCGGCCCCTGATAGTCCGCGTCGATGACGCCGACCAGGTTGCCCATTACCAGGCCCTGTTTATGGCCGAGGCCGGAGCGCGGCACGATCAGCGCGCACCAGTTCGGGTCGCCAATATGGATGGCAAAGCCGCTGGGCACCAGCACCGACTCACCGGGCGCCAGCACCAGCGGCGCATCCACCGCTGCACGCAGATCCATGCCGGCACTGCCGGCCGTCGCCGCTTCAGGCAGCGCGATTTCGCGGCCCAGCCGCGGATCGAGAATCTTCAGCTGCACCTCGATCATGCGCGAACAGCCGGCAGTCGTTCGGCGATGCATGCGATCAACTGACGCGCCAGCAGCGTCTTGCTGGCCTGCGGCAGCTCGCGCGAGCCGCCTTGCCAGTAGATCGTCAGGGCGTTTTCGGCGCTCTCGAATCCGAGCGCACCACCCACGTGGTTGGCAGCGATCATGTCGAGCTTCTTGCGCTCGAGCTTGTCCAACGCGTACTTCGCCACGTCGTGCGTCTCGGCCGCAAAGCCGACCAGGAAAGGATGGACCGGCTGTGCCGACAGGCTGGCGAGGATGTCGGGGTTTTCGGCCAATGTGAGAACGAGGTCGGCGCCGGCCTGCTTCTTGAGCTTGCATGGCGCCACCTGCTGCGGGCGATAGTCGCCGACCGCGGCCGCGGCAATATAGATGTCCGCCTGCGCGCAGGCGGCAATGACGGCCGCGTGCATCTGGGCGGCGCTGCGCACGTCCACCCGCTCGGCAACTCCCGGCGGCGTCGGCAGGGTGACCGGGCCGGCCACCAGGGTGACGCGCGCGCCGGCCGCTGCGGCCGCTGCGGCCACGGCAAAGCCCATTCGCCCAGAGCTGCGGTTGCCGATGAAGCGCACCGGATCGATGTCCTCGTGAGTGGGGCCGGCGCTGACCACCACGTGGCGGCCGGCCAGTTCGCCGCTGCCGAACGACGCCAGCAGCGCATCGCGCAGCTGCATCGGCTCGAGCATGCGTCCGGAGCCGACATCGCCACAGGCCTGCTCACCGTCGGCCGGCCCGAGTACGCTGACGCCGCGCTGGCGCAGCGTCGCGAGATTCGCCTGAACTGCCGGGTGTGCCCACATCTGCTGGTTCATCGCCGGCGCTATCAACAGCGGCGCGGCACTGGCCAGGCACAACGTGGTCAGCAGATCGTCGGCCATGCCGTGGGCGAGTCGGGCAATGATGTCCGCGCTGGCAGGGGCGACCACAATGCGCTCGGCCCAGCGGGCCAGCTCGATGTGCCCCATGGCCGCCTCGGCCGATTCGTCCCACAGCGACACCCGCACCGGCGCGCCGGAGAGGGCCTGGAACGTCGTCGGCGTGACAAACCGGGTGGCGCCCTCGGTCATCACAACGCGGACGTCCGCATCGAGTTCGCGCAGGCGACGGACCAGTTCGCAGGACTTGTAGGCGGCGATGCCGCCCGACACGCCGAGCAGCACGCGACGTTGGGCTAGGGACATGTAAGTTCGGCCTGACAAACGGTCGGTGCCGTAGCTTACCGGATTCACCCCGCCGGACCGCTGCACGGCCGGGGGCGCCGCGGGCGACCCTGAGCGAATGAGCATTCGAGACTGGCCCGAGGGCGAACGCCCGCGCGAGAAACTCCTGGCCCGCGGCAGCGCGGCGCTTTCCGATGCCGAGTTGCTGGCGGTGTTGCTGGGCAGCGGCGCCCGCGGCAAGGACGCGCTGGCGATGGCGCGCGAGCTGCTCGCCGATGCCGGCAGCCTCAGTGCACTGTTGGGCCGGCCCGAGCGCGAGATCCGCTGCCATGGGCTGGGGCCGGCCAAGCGTGCACGCATCGCAGCGGCGCTCGAGCTGGCGCGGCGCAGCCTCGGCGAGCAGCTGCGCGACCTGCCGGCACTGGGCAGCCCGCGCGACAGCGGCAACTACCTGCGGGCACAGTTGCGCCATCTGCCGTACGAAGTGTTCGGCTGCCTGTTCCTGGACAACCGCCACCGCGTGCTGGCGTTCGAGGAGCTGTTCCGCGGCACCGTCGACGGCGCCAGCGTGCATCCGCGCGAGGTGGTGCGTGCCTGCCTGCAGCACAACGCCTGTGCCGTGATCTTCGCCCACAACCACCCCAGCGGCGTGGCCGAACCCAGCGCGGCCGATCGCGCCATCACCCACCAGCTGCGCGACGCGCTGCAGCTGGTCGGCGTGCGCGTGCTCGATCACCTGGTCATCGGAGCGGGCGAACCGGTGTCGATGGCGGCCCGCGGGCTGATCTGAGCGCCCCGGAAAAAAAGCGGCGCTGGCTTCCGCCGCGCCGCTCAAGGCCGTTTTTGGGGAGGGTGGAGAACACGGTATCTCCGGGCGCCGGCATTCTCCGGGGAGGTCGTCCGCCGAACGCTGGCGCAGTGTGCTGGCGCCGCATGACAGCCGGATGACGCCCAGGCGGCGTTTTCCGTACGGGCAACCCCCTGAAACTTATGCACACTCGGCCGCGGGCCTGCGTTTGCAGCCCTCTCCTGCCTGACCAATCAACACCATCTCGCAAGATACGGATTTTCAAAGATAAAAATGCCGATACCGGCGATGCCGGCGCTATCGGTCAAGCCGCGAACACAACGACGCCGATCTTCCCCACAGAGTTATCCACAGGCGCATTCATGCGGCGCAGCAGCCCGCGCGGCAAGGCCGCGAGCGGCGAGGCGCTCTGTTAGCATTGGCGGTCCCATCGCTTTGCCCGACCGCACCCATCCGTGAAAGAACAGCTGCGCGACTTGCTGCTGCAGGCCATCCGTACCCTGCAGAACGACTCCCTCCTCGCTCCCGACCTCGCGATTCCGACCTTCGTGATCGAGCGTACGCGCAGCCGCGAGCACGGCGATTTCGCCAGCAACGCGGCCATGCTGCTGGTCAAGCACGTGACCGTTGGCGCGGGTGAGCCCCGGGCCAAGCCACGCGACCTGGCCGAAAAGCTGGTGGCTGCCCTGCCTGCCAATGCGCTGGTGGCCAAGGTGGAGATTGCCGGCCCGGGCTTCATCAATTTCTTCCTCTCGGCCCAGAGCTACCACGCCGAGCTGCGACGCATCCTGGCCGAAGGCGACGCCTACGGACGCAGCCGGACCGGCGCGGGCCACACCGCCGGCGTCGAGTTTGTCTCGGCCAACCCGACCGGGCCGCTGCATGTCGGCCACGGTCGCGCCGCCGCCATTGGTGACTGCATCAGCCGCCTGCTCGACGCCACCGGCTGGAACGTGAAGCGCGAGTTCTACTACAACGACGCCGGCGTGCAGATCGCCAACCTGGCGATCTCGGTGCAGGCGCGCGCGCGCGGCATCGCGCCAGACGACGCGCTGTGGCCCGAGGGCGGTTATCGCGGCGACTACATCGCCGACGTGGCCAACGCCTACCTCGCCGGCGACAGCGTCAGCGCCGACGGCCACACCGTGCTCGGCGCAAAAGACCCGGACGATCTCGACGCGATCCGCCAGTTCGCGGTGGCCTACCTGCGCCATGAGCAGGATCTCGACCTGAAGGCGTTCGGCGCCGCGTTCGACGTCTACTTCCTCGAATCGTCGCTGTACCAGGACGGCAAGGTGGAGGAGACGGTGCGCGAGCTCGTCGCCCACGGCCACACCTACGAAGAGGGCGGCGCGCTGTGGCTGCGCTCGACCGACTACGGTGACGACAAGGACCGCGTGATGCGCAAGTCCGACGGCACCTACACCTATTTCGTACCCGACGTGGCTTATCACCTGAGCAAGTGGCAGCGCGGCTACGAACGCGCGATCACCGAGCTCGGCTCGGATCATCATGGCTCGCTGGCGCGGGTGAAGGCCGGCCTGCAGGCGCTGGATGCCGGCATCCCGACGGGCTGGCCGGAGTACGTGCTGCACCAGATGGTCACCGTGATGAAGGGCGGCGAGGAGGTGAAGATCTCCAAGCGCGCCGGCAGCTACGTCACCCTGCGCGACCTGATCGACGAGGTCGGTCGCGACGCCACGCGCTACTTCCTGATCGCCCGCAAGAGCGACTCGCAGCTGGTGTTCGACGTCGACCTGGCGCGCTCCCAGTCCAACGACAACCCGGTGTACTACATCCAGTACGCACATGCCCGGGTCTGCTCGGTGCTGCGCCAGGCCGGCGAGAAGGGCTTCTCGGTCGACCTCGACCGCGGCCTGCAGCAGCTGGCGAAGCTGGACAACGAGCATGAGCAGATCCTGCTCACCGAGTTGTCGAAGTACCCCGAGATGGTCGAGGCCGCCGCGGCCAGCCTGGAGCCGCACGTGGTGGCTGGCTGGTTGCGCGAGTTGGCCAATGCGTTCCACACGTACTACAACGCGCACCAGTTCCTGGTCGACGACGACGACCTGCGCAACGCGCGCCTGGCGCTGTCGGTGGCGACCCGCCAGGTACTCAGGAACGGTCTGGATCTACTGGGCCTCGGCGCCCCGGAGAAGATGTAAATGGCAGCACGCAAAGGCAAGGGCCGTCAGGCCGTGCGCAACAAGCGCGGTGGATTTCCCGGCTGGGGCTGGGCAGCGATCGGCATCCTGGTCGGCGTGTTGCTGATGGTGGTGTTGATGCGCAAGTCGCTGCTGCCGATGGCGCCGACCGGCCCGCAGCCCAACCCGCAGGCCACCGCGCAGCGCGGCAGCGACCCGGGCGCGGTGGCGCCAGGTGCCGCGGCAACCACGCCGAAGAAGCCGCAGTACGACTTCTATTCGCTGTTGTCGGAAAAGGAAGTGCGCATCCCCGATGCGGTGATCAGCGCGCAGGCCAAGGCCGAGCAGCAGAAGCAGCTCGCTCAGCAGCAGGCGCTGGCGGCGCAGGCGGCCGCACAGCAACAGGCACAGCAGGCCCAGGCGATGGCGCGCGCGCCCGCCGCGGTCAGCGAGAACGTGCAGGCGGCACCGGCCAGCGCACTGCCCACGCCGGCCGCCGGCAGCGGTTACCTGCTGCAGGTGGGCGCATTCCCGGACAGCGCCGATGCGGAAAGCCTCAAGGCAAAGCTGGCGCTGCAGGGTTTCGTGGCAAACGTGCAGCCGGTCAAGGTGGGCGGGCAGACCTACCATCGGGTGCGCCTGGGGCCGTTCCGTTCGGCCACCGAGCTGGAGTCGACCAAGCAGCGGCTCGCCTCGGCCGGCATCAACGCAATCGCCCTGAAGGAAGGGCACTGAGCTCCCCCTCCCGCCACGAGCACCACCTCATGCACGCCAAGACCGCCCTGATCACCGGTGCCACCTCCGGCTTCGGCGCCGCGACCGTGGACCGTTTCGTCGCCGGCGGCTGGCGGGTGATCGCCACCGGCCGTCGCGCCGATCGCCTGCAGAAACTGGTCGACCGGCATGGCGGCGACCATGTGCACGCGCTGGCTTTCGACATGCGCGACGAGCAGGCCATGCGGGCAGCGATCGCCGGCCTGCCGGCAGCGTTTGCCGGCGTCGACCTGCTGGTCAACAACGCCGGCCTGGCGCTGGGCACCGCGCCCGCGCAGCACGCGGACCTGGCGCAGTGGCGACAGATGATCGACACCAACATCACCGCGCTGGTGACGATCACCCACCTGCTGCTGCCCACGCTGATCGAACGGCGCGGCGCGATCGTCAACATCAGCTCGATTGCCGGCACCTATCCGTACAAGGGCGGCAACGTCTACGGCGGCAGCAAGGCGTTCGTGAGCCAGTTCACCCAGAACCTGCGCACCGACCTGCACGGCACCGGCGTGCGGGTAAGCTCGATCGAGCCGGGCATGGCGCAGACCGAGTTCACGCTGGTGCGCACCGGCGGCAACCAGGACGCATCGGACCAGCTCTACGCCGGCGCCCAGCCGATCACCGCGACCGACATCGCCGAATCGATCTGGTGGATCGCCACGCTGCCGCCGCACCTCAACATCAACCGGCTCGAAGTGATGCCGGTGAGCCAGTCGGCGGCCGGATTGCAGGTGCATCGCGACGCCTGAGCCCCGCGCCACGCGACGGCCCGCGCGGCCAGAGCGAACCCCGGGACGGACCGCTCAATCGCGGTGCACGTCATGCGTGACGAAAGGCTGCTCGGGCGTGGGTGCATCGAGCCAGTGCGGGTGGGCCAGCGTGTGGCGCATGTCGTCCAACCCGCTGCGCCAGTGCTGGCGCATGCTGCTGGCGCTGAACTCGTAGTCCTTGTAATGCCCCTCGTAAGGCTTGTTGCGGTAGATCAGGTGCACCAGGTTGGTCAGCGCACCGGAGGCGCGCGCCTCGGCACGCCGGAAGGCGAGATCGCCCCGCCGCCCCTCCGGCACCAGCGCCATCAGGTCGTGCAGCAGCCGCTGCTGTTCAAGGTCCCGGCGCATGTATTCGGTGACCAGGCGGGTGCGACTGGAGAACTGGATGTCCTTGCTGCGCGCCGCGACCTGCGCCAGGTCGTGCGGCAGTTCGCCCTGCGCACTCCACAGATCCACCTGGAAGATCAGCGCATCGTGGCAGGGCCGGTCCAGCAGCACCTGGTACAGCGGCGTGTTGGAGACCATGCCGCCGTCCCAGTAGAACTCGCCGTCGATCTCCACCGCGGGAAAGCCCGGCGGCAGCGCGCCGGAGGCCATGAAGTGCTCGGCACGCAGTGTCTGCCGGGTGTTGTCGAAATAGGCGAAATTGCCGGTGCGCACGTTGACCGCACCCACCGACACGCGCATCGCCCGTGCGTCGTTGAGGCGATCGAAGTCGACCAGCCGCTCCAGCGTGGCGCGCAGCGGTGCCGTGTCGTACCAGCTTGCCGTGCCGGGGCCGCGGCGCCACGGAGCGAACGGCGGCGCCGGCATGCGCGGCAGGAAAAACCCCGCCTGCCCTTCAAACATCGTGCGCAGCGCAGCGATCCCGCTCAGCCCGTTCTGCACCAGCAGCGGCCAGGCCGCGCCCTCGAGCGGCATCGCCCAGGGCGCAGGCAGCAACGGGCGCTGGCAGATCGCGTCCCAGAAGGCGCGCAGCTTCGCCACGCGTTCGGCGGGCGGATTGCCGGCGATGATCGCCGCGTTGAGCGCACCGATCGAGATGCCGGCGACCCAGTGCGGCTGCACGCCTGACTCGGCCAGCGCCTCGACCACGCCCGCCTGATACGCGCCCAGCGCGCCGCCGCCCTGCAGCACCAGCGCCACGGTGGGATAGGTTCCCTCGACCCGCTCGGCCAGCGTCGCGTGCGGGGACTGTCGCGGTGCATCCATGGTCATCTCGCCTTGCCTGCGCCGCGGCCGGGTGACTACTGCATGTACCAGCCGTGGCTGACCACGAACGACTGGCCAGTCAGCGCCGCCGACGGGAAGGTGGCCAGGTACAGCGCGGTCTGGGCGATGTCTTCCACCGTAGTGAAGGTGGCATCCACGGTGTCCTTCAGCATGACGTTCCTGATCACCTCGGCCTCGCTGATACCCAGTTCCTTCGCCTGCTCGGGGATCTGCTTCTCCACCAGCGGGGTGCGCACGAAGCCGGGACAGATCACGTGCGAGCGCACGTTGTGCGGCGCGCCCTCCTTGGCCAGCGTGCGCGCCAGGCCGAGCAGGCCGTGCTTGGCGGTGACGTAGGCAGATTTCAGCTTCGACGCTTCGTGCGAGTGCACCGATCCCATGTAGATCACGATGCCGCCGCGATCGCCCCCGTACATGTGCTTGAGCGCGGCCTTGGTGGTGAGGAAACCGCCGTCGAGATGGATCGCCAGCATCTTCTTCCAGTCGGCGTAGGCAAACTGGTCGATCGGATTGATGATCTGCACGCCGGCATTGGAGATCAGGATATCCAGCTGGCCGAACGCCTCCACCACCTTGTCGGTGCCGGCATTCACCGCCGCCTCGTCGGTGACATCCATCGCGATGCCGATCGCCTTGCCGCCGGCGGCACGGATCTCCGCCGCCGCCGCGTCCGCGGCCTGCTGGTTGATGTCGGCAATGCCGACCGCCGCGCCGTTCTTCGCGTACAGCTCGGCGATCGCCTTGCCGATGCCGCTTGCCGCGCCGGTGATCAGCGCGACCTTGCCGGAGAGATTCGTCATGACTTTTCCTTATCGCAGGGGAGACGTGGGATGCGGCCCGGATGATCAGTCCGATTCGGGGGCGAGGTACGTGTACGCGGTGAGCCCGCCGTCCAGGATGTCGTACAGCCGGCCGGCCGCCTCGCCCTCGATGCCCGCGGCGGCGATGCGCTCGCGGTAGCTGCGGCGCAGGCTGGCCAGGTCGTAGCCGACGTAGTCGAGCATCAGGTCGGTGGTATCGCCACGACGCTTGTGTGCGAACACGAAGCCGTCACCGTCGGCGCGCACGTTGACCGCGTCGGTGTCGCCGAACAGGTTGTGGATGTCGCCCAGCGTCTCCTGGTACGCGCCGACCATGAACAGGCCCAGGCAATAGGTTTCGCCCGCCTTGAGCGCGTGCAGCGGCAGGCTCACGTCGACCCCTTCGGCATCGACGTAGTGGTCGATGCGGCCGTCCGAATCGCAGGTGAGGTCGACGATCACGCCGCGGCGGGTGGGCTCCTCGTTCAAGCGGGCGATCGGGGTGATCGGGAAGATCTGCTCGATCGCCCAGATGTCCGGCACCGATTCGAACACCGAGAAGTTGACGAAGTACTTGTCGACCAGCTTCTCGTCCAGCTCGTCCAGCGCCTGCCGGTGCGCGCGCTCGGCCGGCAGCAGTCGGGCGCGCACGGCGTTGGCCACGGCGTAGTAGAGCTCGTCCAGCCGCGCGCGGTCGGCCAGCGCCAGCTGGCCCAGCGCGTACAGCGACTGGCCTTCGGCCAAATGGTGCTGGGCCTCGTGGTACAGCTCCAGCGGCGGGCGCGCATCGAGCTCGGCATGCACCTCGCGCAGGTGGCGCAGCACTGCTGGCTCGTCCGCCCGCGGCGGCGGCACGTCACCGTGGGGCACGCTTTCCACCTCGCTCACGTCCACCACCAGCACCGCATGGTGCGCGGTCATGGCGCGGCCGGCCTCGGTCAGGATGTGCGGCGCGGGCAGGTGCTCGGCCGCCACCGCCTCGCCCAGCGACTGCACGATGGTGGCGGCGTACTGCTCCATCGAATAATTGATCGAGTTGTGGCTGCGCGAGCGCGAGCCCTCGTAGTCCACGCCCAGACCGCCGCCGACGTCGACGATCTCCAGCGGCACGCCCATCCGGCTCAGCTCGACGAAATAACGAGTGGCCTCCCGCATGCCGTTGGCGATGTCGCGCACGTTGGATATCTGCGAGCCCATGTGGAAGTGCTGCAGCTTCAGCGTGTGCTTGAGGCCGGCCGCATCGAGCCGCTCCACCAGCGTGAGCACCTGGCTCGGCGAGAGGCCGAACTTGCCCTTGTCGCCGCCGGTGTTCTGCCACTTGCCGGCGCCGATGGAGGCGAGTCGCACGCGCACGCCCAGCAGCGGCTCCACGCCCAGCGCCTTCGCCTCGGCGAACACGTGGTCCAGCTCGGACAGCTTCTCGATCACGATGTGCACGCGCAGGCCGAGCTTCTTGCCGATCAGCGCGAGGCGGATGTACTCGCGGTCCTTGTAGCCGTTGCAGATCACGATGGAACCAGGCCGCGCCATCGCCAGCACCGCCATCAGCTCGGGCTTGGAGCCTGCCTCCAGCCCGAAGCCCTCGGTGCCGGCGTGCACCAGCTCGCTGACCACGCTGTGCTGCTGGTTGACCTTGATCGGGTAGATCGCGGTGTAGCCGCCGGCGTACCCGCTGTCGGCAATCGCCTTGGCGAACGCCGAGCGCATGCGCGCCAGGCGGTCGGCCAGGATGTCGGGAAAGCGCACCAGCAACGGCAGCCGCAGGCCCTCGTTGCGCGCCTGGCGCACGATCTGCGGCAGCGAAAGCGTGGGCCCTTTCGCGCCGTGCGGGCGCATCACGATGTCGCCGGCGTCGCTGACGTCGACGTAGCCATCGCTCCAGTGGGCCACGGCGTAGGTGTGGCGGGCGACGGCACTGTTCCAGGAACTCGCCATGGACGGGGTCTCCTCGGGCAAACGGGACTTGAAGTCGCAGCGGCGAGCCTTGACGGGGTGCTCGATGGGAGCGCGAAGCCTCGCCGGCCGGAAGCCTCGCACGCCGCGGGGCCGGAAGGGCTTGTCGGCACGCCGCCGGCACCGGGGCCGGGCGAACCGAGGCGCCATTGTAACGGGCCGCCATGACCAAAGTACGGCAGCAGCCGCAGTACCTTCACCCGCGAACTCGCTACAATTGCCGGCCTTTGCGGAACCCCATCCCTTTCGTGTCATCAGGAACAGTCGTCATGTCGCAGCAGCCCAGCTGGTTCACCGAAGCCCATCAGGCCTCCGGCTCCTCGATCGGTTACCGGATCGAAAAGCAGCTGCATGCCGAGCAGACGCCGTTCCAGACCATCGAGATCTACCAGACCACCGACTGGGGCAAGCTGATGGTGATCGACGGCTGCGTGATGCTGACCAGCCGCGACAACTTCCTCTACCACGAGATGATGACCCACCCGGCGCTGTTCACCCACGCGCGCGCCAAGCGGGTGGTGATCATCGGCGGCGGCGACTGCGGCACGCTGCGCGAGGTGCTCAAGCACGAGGAAGTGGAGTCCGCCGTGCAGGTGGAGATCGACGAGCGCGTCACCCGGCTGGCCGAGGAGTATTTCCCCGAGCTGTGCGATGCCAACCACGACCCGCGCGCGCAGCTGCTGTTCATCGACGGCATCAAGTACATGGCCGAGGCCGAGCCCGAGTCGCTGGACCTGATCATCGTCGACTCGACCGACCCGGTCGGCCCGGCCGAGGGCCTGTTCAACGCCGCGTTCTACGGCAGCTGCTTCAAGGCGCTGCGCCATGGCGGCATTCTGGTGCAGCAGTCGGAGTCGCCGATGGCGCACCTGGACCTGATCAAGTCGATGCGCTCGGCCATGCGCACCGCCGGCTTCGCGGCCGTGCGCACGCTGCCGTTCCCGCAGCCGTGCTACCCCACCGGCTGGTGGAGCTGCACCATGGCCCGCAAGGGCGGCGACCTGGGCGGTTTCCGCGAGCGCGGCGCGGCGGCGAAGAACTTTGCCACCCGCTACTACAACGCCGATATCCACAAGGCGGCGCTGGCGCAGCCGGAGTTCATGCGCGAAGCGCTGGGCGAGTAAGCCGGGACACCCGCCTCAGAACATCTTGCTGCGCACCTTGGGCATCACCACCAGCACCAGCGTGGCGATCGGCCCCAGCACCAGCGAAAGCAGGAACCAGAGCAGTCCGCTGCGGTTCTTGCCCTGGGCGAGTCCGGCGTTGATCAGCGCCAGCGTGCCCCAGCCGACGAACCAGGGTGCCGCAGCGCTATCGAGATGGTTGAAGGTGTCCACGTACGTCTCCCGCGTCATCGAAATGCCCACGCGCGGGGGCGCGCGGCTAAAGACACCGGATGGTAACAAGCCCACGGCGCTCCTCCCGCGCCGCGCCGCCGGCGGATCAGCCGCACTTCATGCTGGGCCGGTAGGCTGTCGCCTTTGTGCGCCACCCTGACGTGCAATCTTGAGGAGTAGTTCGATGCGCGTTCGTTTCTGGTCGATGCGTTTTTGGTCGATGCGTTCCTGGTCGATGCTGTGGCTGGCCCTGGCCACTGTCGTGCCGGCCGCAGCCACGGCCAGCGATAGCGCGCTGGCGCAGGCGCGCAACCAGGCCCTGCTGGCCTACCAGCGCGACCTCGTCAGCGTGCTGGCGCCGCGTGCCGATGCGATGCCGCTGCTGGGTGCCGCACTGCTGGCGCGACCGCTGCCGGACCAGCCCAAGTACAACGACTTCCACAGCCTGATAGAGCGTGCCTCCCAGGCCGAAGACGCCGGTGCCGCCGTGCAGTGGGTGCACCTGACCGACTGCGACGCACGCGCCGGCAGCTGTCCCGACGCCGAGGCGCTGGCCCGCCTCACCCGCGACGACGGCGACAACGCTGCGGTGTGGCTGATCAAGCTCGGCGCCGACAGCGGCGCAGGCAACGAGAGCGAGGCCCGCGAGGACCTGCGCCGCGCCGCGACGGCGCGCCTGTACGACGACTACACCGGCACCAGCCTGAAGGCGCTGGCCACCACCGCCGGCACGCTGCCGGCCCCGGCCGCGGCGCTCGATCCCGCCGCGACCGCCGGCGCATATGGGGTACAGGTGGTTCTGGTGTACGGCCTGGCCGGCCTGCAGCCGCAACCGCAACCGGGCATGCAGGCGGCCGCGCGGCTGTGCCGCGATGGTCGCGACGACGACGCGACCCGGCAGCAGTGCCTGCGGCTGGCGCGGGTGCTGGAGTGGGGCTCCAGCCCGCTGGCGCGCTCGCTGGGGCTGCACCTGCGCGAGACGCTGGCCGCGGATCCGGCCGAGCAACAGGCCGCCGTGGCCGAGCGTGCGAACCTCGCCTGGCAGGTGAAGAACTTCGCCGCGCTGCTGTCGCGGGCGCCGCAGGACCGTGCCCTGTCCCAGCACCTGCTGGCGCTGGCCCGCAGCGGCGGCACCGAGATGAGCAGCATGCTGGCGGCACTGCGCGACGCCGGCATAGCCGCGACTGCGCCTGCCGCGGATGCCTCCACCGCACCTGCAACGGCTACCTCGAGCCACTGACCGGCAGGCCCCGCAGCGGATCGTCGCAGCGGGCTTCCCGCCCGCGGCTGCCCGTTCCCCAGCGCCGGTTCTCACAGTAGGCTTGCCGCACCTACCCGCGGGGAGTCACGCCGATGCTTACGGTGCTGGTGGCAAGCAGCAAGGGCGGTTGCGGCAAGAGCACACTGGTGACCCAGCTGGCCTCGCACTGGGCGCAATCGGGCAAGCGCACGGCGATCGTCGATGCCGACCGGCAGCACTCCAGTTTTCGTTGGGCCGCGCGGCGACCGGACAGCGTGCCCGGGGTGCTGGCGATGGAAGGCGGTCGCAAGGCGCTGCAGAAATTGCCCGGCGACACCGAGCGCACCCTTGTCGACACCCCTGCCGGCGTCACCGAGCGCGATCTGGAGCCGTACCTGGATGCCGCCGACGTCCTGCTGGTCCCGGTGCTCCCCTCCAGTTTCGACATGGATGCCACGCTCGCCTTCATCGGCGAGCTGCAGCAGATCAACCGGATCAAGCGCGGCAAGCTGCCGGTGGCGCTGGTGGCCAATCGGCTCAAGCCGTGGACCCACGCCAGCCAGGACGCGGTGACGCAGCTGGCCGAGGTCTCGCCCTTTCCGATCGCCGCGCAGCTGCGCGACAGCCAGGCCTACGTGCTGCTGGCGGCGCTGGGCAAGGGCATCTTCGACTACCAATCGGAAAACGTGCGCAGCCATCAGGATGACTGGAAGGCGCTGCTGCGCTGGATCAAGCGCGCCATTTAAGGCACGTCCCCGAGCCCCGGCGTCGCACAGCGGCGCCTCATCCACCGGAGTTTCCCCATGCACGAATTGATTCTCTTGCGCCACGCCGAAGCGCTGCCCGCCGGTGATGGCGACGATGACCAGACGCGTCGCCTCAGCGGACACGGCGAGCAGGAAGCGCGCGCCGCCGGCCACTGGCTGTCCAGCCACGGTGCGCGACCGCAGCGCGTGCTCTGTTCGCCGGCCGAGCGCACCCGCAGCACCGCCAGCCTCGCACTCGAGGCGCTTGGCGACAGCCCCGAGCTGCAGCTGGCCGACGAGATCTACGACGCCACGCCGGGCGAGCTGCTGGCCCTGCTCGACCAGCACGGCGACGCCGGCACAGTGATGCTGGTAGGCCACAACCCCGGCATCGAGCGCCTGGTGGCGCTGCTGGTGGAAGGCCGCTCGGACGAGTTTCGCGGCATGCCGCCGGGCGGGCTCGCGGTGCTGCACCTCAACGGCACGCTGGAGCCGGGCAACGCGCGGCTGGATGCCTTCTGGTCGCCATGACGCGCGCGGCGCGGCCGCTGCTGCTCGTGCTGATGCTGCTGGCGTGCGCCTCGGTCCGCGGTGCCGATTACCGCATCGATACCGCCCGCTCGCACGCCGAGTTCAGCGTGCGGCTGCTGTGGGTGCGCCAGATCAACGGGCGCTTCACCGAGATCCATGGCGAGGTCACGCTCAGCCCGCTGCGCGACAGCGCGGTGGTCGAGGCCACGGTGGCGGTGGACAGCGTCGCGATGGCCTCGGCGCGACTTCGCCGCTGGGTGCTGGACCCGGAGTTCTTCGACGTGCGGCGCTTTCCGCAGATCCATTTCGTTTCCGCGCCGCTGGCAGTGCGCTCGCTGGACCGCGGCGGCGAGTTGCCGGGCTGGCTGACCATGCGCGGGGTGACCCGGCCGGTGCAGTTCCGGCTGGAGCCGGCCAGCTGCACCCTTGCTCGGGGCAGCGTGTGCCGGATCGAGGTGCGCGGCAGCGTGCACCGCAGCGACTACGGCATGGACGGCCACAGCACCGCGGTGTCGGACACGGTGCAGCTGGGACTGCTGATCACGCTCGACCCGGCCTAGCGATGCCGTGAGCCAAGCGGGCCCGCATGGCATGCCTGGCCAGCGCGGCCCGGTGAGCCGGCCGGCTACCGCCACCTCGCCGTTTCGACGGGCATCACGCGCTCTTCGCCGGCCCGGCCGTTCACGCACGGCCGGCGCGCCGGCCCGGCCGACGCCACCCGCCTTCCCCGTCGCGCGCGCAAGCCGGGCCAACGGTGCCGGCAAGCCAGCATCAGACTGGCCGGCGCAGTGGCGCACAGGCCGTATCATGCGCGCATGCCAAAGCGCCTCGTTCCGCTGCTCCTGCTGGTTCTGCTGCTGGGCCTGCAGGGCTGCACCGTACCGCGCCAGCAGGTGCGTCGCGCCAACGCGCTGGTGGTGGCGACCACGCCGCCCTCCTCCGCCTGCCTGCAGCCCGATCACTGCGCGATGCCCTCGCCCGTGCTCGACGCGGCGACGGCAGCGCTGCGCAACTCCACGCCGGCCGCGCCGCAGCACGTGGTGACCCTGCTGGCGGACAGCGAAGACGCACTTGCCGCGCGGCTGAACCTGATCCGCGCCGCGCGCCACTCGATCGACGTGCAGACCTACATCTGGGACCAGGACGACGTCGGCCAGCTGATGCTTGATGCGCTGGTGCAGGCGGCACGGCGCGGGGTGCAGGTGCGCATCCTGGCCGACCAGCTGTTCTCCTTCGGCGACATCGCGCTGCTCGACCGCCTTGCGCGCGCCGACCGGCACCTGGCCGTGAGGCTGTACAACCCGACCTTCCACGACGCCGAGACCGGGCCGGTCGAGTTTGCCGCCGGCATCGTCTGCTGCTTCATGAAGTTCAACCAGCGCATGCACAACAAGGTGCTGCTGGTGGACGACACCGTCGGCATCACCGGCGGGCGCAACTACCAGGATCGCTACTTCAACTGGGACGGCGAGTTCGACTACGTCGACCGCGACGTGCTGGTGGGTGGGCCGGCGGCGCGCGACATGGCGGCCAGCTTCGCGCTGTTCTGGAACCACAAGCGCTCGGTGCCACTGACCGCGCTGCGCGACGTCAACCGCTACATCCTGGCGCACCCGCAGCCGTCGCCGTGGCGCGCGCCGCAGTTCCGGCGGCCGCAACGGGTGGCCCGGCTGGAGCGCGATGCCGGCGATCCGGCCTGGATCGACGAGCACCTGCTGCAACCGGCCTTCCACACCGGCGAGGTGGAGTTCTTCAGCGATCTCCCCGCCAAGACCGACACACCCACGCGGCGTCACGCACTGGACTTCACCCATCACGTGATGAAGCTGGTCGCCGACGCCCGCGAAGAAGTCGTGCTGCAGACGCCCTACCTGGTGATGAGCGATCGCGCCCAGGCGATCTTCCGCACCATGCACCGGCGCGCCGATCCGCCGCGCATCCGCGTGTCGACCAATTCGCTGGCCTCCACCGACGCGTTCGCGGTGTACGCGCTGTCGTACAAGCACCGCAAGCGCTACCTGCGTACCTACGGCTTTGAGATCGAGGAGATGAAGCCGCACGCCGCGGCCGCGGAGGAAGACTACGCGCTGGCCAACGAGGATCTGCCGCCGGCGGTTGCCGCGGAAGTGCGCGCCCGCCGGCGCCAGCCCGGCGCCGAGGCGCGCGGCATGTTCGGCAGCCGCGGCAAGCGCAACCGGCCGGCGCCGCTGACCTCGCCCGGCCTGCGCTTCGGACTGCACGCCAAGTCGATCGTGGTCGACGACCGCTTCGCGATGGTCGGCTCGCACAATTTCGATCCGCGTTCGGACCACTTCAATACCGAGGCCGGCGTGATCGTGCACGACGCGGCGTTCGCCCGGGCGGTGCGCGACTCGATCCTGCAGCTGACCGGCCCGGCCAACGCGTGGGTGATCGCGCCGCGCAAGCCGGTGGTGCCGGTGCTGACCAGCGTCAACCAGGCAATCGGGGACATCTCCGAAAAGCTGCCGCTGTTCGACTTCTGGCCCTATCGCTACGCCACCAGCTACGACCTCAAGCCCGGCTGCACGCCGATGGCGCCGCACGACCCGGCATTCTTCAGCTGCTACGAGCCGGTCGGTGACTTCCCCGGCGTGGCGCTGTCGTTCAAGTTGATCTACACCCGCCTGATCACCGCCTTCGGCTCGGCCGGCAGCGGCATCCTGTAGCCGTTACGGTCGGGAATCGGCACGCGCGTCGTCGAAGCGCATCGGCAGCTCGCCGCTGAGGCCCGCGGGATAGCCGGGCGGTACCGCGAATTGCCAGCCCGCCACCAGCCGGCGCGCGTAATCGTCCAGCACCGGATCGCCGCTGGACTGCTGCACGGCAACCGTTTGCACGTCGCCGCTGCCATCGATGCGCAGCGACAGCACCAGGCGCCCGCGCAGGTGGTCGCGCACCGCGTCGTAACGCTCGCCTGACCGCGGCGGCATCCGCAGCGGCACCAGCGTCGGCGGCGCGGCCACCGCGCGCGCCACGCCGGCCGCCTGCAAGCCTTCGGCCGTCACCCCATCGACCACGCGCGGGGGCGTGGCGCGGCCGTGCCTCGTTCGGGCGTGCGCGGGCCGCGGCGTGGCGGCCGGGGGTGCCGTATGCACCGCCGCCACCGCGTGGCGCGGGCCACTCCATTCGGCGGTGCGACCGCTCAGCCACTGCGTGCCGAGCACCCCCACCAGCAATGCCAGCAGGCTCAGCAGGCTGGTCACCCGCAGGCGCGGCGTCATGCCCGGCGCCGCCGATGGGCCGCAGGGACGGTCGCGCGCGTCAACGTTCGAGGATCGCCGTCACGCCCATGCCGCCGGCGGTGCAGATCGAGATCAGGCCGCGACCGGAACCCTTCTGCGCCAGCATTTTGGCCAGCGTGGCGACGATGCGCGCGCCGGTCGCCGCGAACGGATGGCCGGTGGCGAGGCTGGAGCCGTGCACGTTGAGCCGGGCCGGATCGATGCTGCCCAGCGGCGCACCCAGCCCCAGCCGCTGCTTGCAGTAGTCGGCGCTCTCCCAGGCGCGCAGGGTGCACAGCACCTGCGCGGCGAAGGCCTCGTGGATCTCGTAGTAGTCGAAGTCCTGCAGGGTCAGGCCCTGGCGCGCCAGCATGCGCGGCACCGCCACGGTGGGCGCCATCAGCAGGCCCTCGCCGTGGACATAATCGACCGCGGCCACCTCGGCATCGCGCAGCCACGCCTGCACGCTGAGCCCGCGCGCGCTGGCCCACGCTTCGCTGGCCAGCAGCACCGCGGCGGCACCATCGGACAACCCGGTGGAGTTGCCGGCAGTGAGCGTGCCGTGGCCGGAGCGCTTGTCGAATGCCGGCTTGAGCGTCGCGAGTTTTTCCAGCGTGCTGTCCGGACGCAGGAAGCCGTCCCGGCGCAGGCCGCGGAACGGCACGATCAGATCATCGAAGAAGCCCGACTCGTACGCCGCGGCGAGCTTGCGGTGACTGGCCAGCGCGAGCTCGTCCTGCGCCTGGCGCGGGATGTGCCACTCGCGCGCCATCAGCTCGCAATGCTCGCCCATCGACATGCCGGTGCGCGGCTCGGCCACGCCGGGGAACGACGGCTTGAGTTCGCCCAGCGAGAAGCCGGCGAACGCGGTCTTGAGTTTCTCCATCGGCGTCTTCGCGCGGTTCACCGCCAGCAGCCGCTTGCGCAGACGCTCGCCGTAGACGATCGGCACGTCGCTGGTGGTGTCCGAGCCGGCCGCGATGCCCGCCTCGATCTGGCCGGCAGCGATCTTGTTGGCCACGATGATCGCGTTGTCCAGCGAGGTGCCGCAGGCGCGCGCGGTGGTGATCGCCGGCGTGGTCGGCGCCAGGCCCGAGGAGAGCACCGCCTCGCGTGCGAGGTTCCACTCCGAGGCATGGCGGATCACCGAGCCGTGTGCCACCTCGCCCAGCTCCACCCCATGCAACCCGAACCGCTCCACCAACGCGCCGAGCACCTTCACCGACATGCCGAAGTTGCCGACCTCGGCGTAGGCGGTGTTGTTGCGGCAGAACGGAATCCGCACGCCACCGATCACGCCGACGCGCCGTTGCGAGTTGTCCATGGGCTGAAACATCCGGATGAGTATTGAGTCTGCAAGGCTACCCCGCGCTGCCGCCGTGGGAAAGCCCGCCACGGCGCCATCCGCGCGGTGCGGTTCAGCGCCGCGCGGGCTGTCGCGCGAGGGGGCACTGGTAGACTTGTCGCTGTTTTCCCGCTTGGACGAATCGTCTTGGACAGCTCGCCGCTGCTTGCCTTGCCCGTGGTGCTCGCGCTCGAGCTGGGCGCCGCCGAACCGGGCCAGCGCCGCACGCTGAGCCGCGACGAAGCCGCCGAGCTGGCCGCGCACGTGGCCCGTGATCTGCAGGCGCTGGTACCGGCAGCCACCGAGGCGCGGCTCGCGCTGGCCGGCGCCCTGTTCGACAGCGTGGAGCTGCTGCGCCCGGGCTTTCCGGTATGGGCCACGCTGGACGAACTGGCGCGCCGCGTGCCGCGCGGACACCTGGAGAACGTGGTCGCCTTCGGCACCCACGAGGGCCGCATGCCGGCGCAGCCGCTGGAGCCCGACCCGGCCTACGCCGATGGCCCGATGCGTCTGCTGCCGATCACCCTGCTCGCTCCCGAACCGCTGGCCGGCACACTCGGCGAACAGCTGGAGCTGGACCTGGTCGGCCGCGGCGAAGCGGGCCAGCGCACCGCCGACTGGCTGATCCGCACGCTGGGCGTGCCGCTCGAACACGCACGCTACCTCAGCCGCAACGACCTGCTCGCGCTCACCTGCGTGCAGTACGAACACGTCAACCTGGCGCCGCTGTGGAGCGTGCTGGAAACCGCGCTGCTCACGCCGTACCGCGAGGAAGCCACGCTCAGCGCCCGCGGCCTGCCGCTGCGCTACGCCGGGGGCATGGTGCAGGTGCAGTCGCCCGCGCAGTGGCTGGCCGAGAGTCACGACAGCGACCGCGCGCATGCCTTCGCCGGCATCGTGTTCGAACTACGCCAGTACGCCGCCCTGCTCGACGCGCACGCGCTGCCGCTGCGCCTGGCGCCCGCCGACGGCGCCGATGCACAGGCGCGCGACGGCTACCTGCTGGAAATCGTCGGCACCGCCGATCCCGCCTACCAGGCACCGGTGCTGGTGGCGCATGAAGCGCCCGGCCTGGGCGTGGTCGCGGTGACCGCCGCGCAGCGCGGCGAAGGCGGACGCGCGCGCGTGCTGGCGCACGGTTATCCGCTGCAGTCGCGCGCGCTGGGCGCCCTGGTCAGCACGCTGGCCGAACGGTTCGGCATTGCGCCGGACCTGCACGCGCTGGGCCGCATCCAGCTCGACGCCGACGGCCACCTCGGCGCACCGGACACGCCGCTGCACTGAGCGCCATGGCGCGACGGCGAGCCTCAGCGCGCCGGTCGCGGCGTACCGGTCTCAGCGCGCAAGCTTCAATCGACCGGCTTGAGATCGCCCACCACGGTGGGCCACAGCTCCGACACGGTGGGATGGATCGGCACCGCCCAGCGCAGCGCGTCCAGCGGCTGGTCCGCGCTCATCAGGTCGAGCACGCCATGGACCGCCTCGTCGCCACTCACGCCGAGGATCGCCGCGCCCAGCACGCGCTTGGTTTCCGCATCGGCCACCAGCTTCATGAAGCCCTCGGTCTGGCCGCGCTCCACCGCGCGACCGACCCGCGTCATCGGTCGCTTGGACACCAGCAGCGGTCGGCCGCTGGCGCGCGCCTGCGCCTCGGTGAGGCCGACGCGGCCCAGCGGCGGATCGATGTACAGCGCGTAGCCGGGCACCCGCTGCGACAGCGTGCGCTGGTCGCCATCGAGCAGGTTGGCGGCGAGGATCTCGAAATCGTTGTAGGCGGTATGGGTGAATGCGCCGCGGCCGTTGCAGTCGCCCATCGCCCAGATGCCGGGCACGTTGGTGGCGAGGGTGTCGTCGACGGTGATGTAGCCGCGCGCGTCGGTGACCACGCCGGCATGCGCCAGACCCAGGTCGTCGGTGTTCGGGCGCCGACCCATCGCCAGCAGCACGTGGCTGGCCACCACCTCGGGCGCACCCTCGGCGCAGTCCACTTTCACCGCCACGCCGTCGGCATGCGGCGCGAAGGCGATGCACTCCGCGTCGGTGCGTACCGCAATGTCTTCGGCGCGGAGGATCTCGCCGATCGCCTGCGACACGTCCTCGTCCTCGCGGGCGATCAGCCGCGACTGCCGCTCGATCACCGTCACCTGCGCGCCGAAGCGGCGGAACATCTGCGCGAACTCCAGACCGATGTAGCTGCCGCCGACCACGGCCAGGTGCCGCGGCAGCGCATCGAGCTGCAGGATCGAGGTGTTGGTGAGGTAGTCGACGTCGTCCACGCCGGGCAGCGGCGGCACCGCAGCACGGCCGCCCACGTTGAGGAAGATGCGCGGCGCGCGAATCGTCGTGTCGCCCACCTGCAGCGTGTCCGGCGCCACGAAGCGCGCATGCCCGTGCAGCACGGTGAGGCCGTCCATGCCGTGCAGCCAGCGCTCGACATTGCCGCGCGCGTTCATCGTCACCGTATGCGCCCGCGCCATCACGGCAGGAAAATCCACCGTGACCGGGCCGCCCACCTGCACGCCGTAGTCGGCGCCACGCCGCGCCAGGTGCGCCACCTCGGCACTGGCCACCAGTGCCTTGGTCGGCATGCAGCCGGTGTTGACGCAGGTGCCGCCGAACAGATGCCGCTCGACCAGCGCCACCCGCATGCCGGCTTTGGTGAGACGCCCGGCCAGCGCGGGGCCGGCCTGCCCCGCGCCAACGACGATGGCGTCGTAGGCGGCGCTCATGCCAGCCACGCCACGGCAACGGCGGCGCCGCCGATCGCCACCACGTCCTCGATCAGTGCAGCTGGGCGGTCCGACCGTAGCGCGCGGGCCAAAGCACCGCGCGCCGCGGCGCCGCCCAAGGTGCCCAGCACCGCGCCCAGCGCACCGGCCAGCAGGCCGATCGACAGTTCGCCGCCGGCCAGCCCGATCGCGGCGCCGCAGAAACCACCGGAGACGATGCGCGCGCCGAACGGCAGCGGCATCTTGCGGCTGGGCGTGCGTGGCAGCTGGTCGACCACCAGTTCGCCCAGCGCGGCCGCGGTAAAGATCCACGGAGTGGCTTGCGAGCCCAAAAACGCCAGCGGCGTGCCCTGCAACGGCACCAGCCCCAGCCGGGCGGCCCAGCTGATGGCCGCAGGCGCGGTCATAGTGCGCAGGCCGGCGACGATGCCGAGTAGTGATGCAGCGAGCAGGACATTCATGGGCGGGCTCCCGGGGCAGCGAAAGTGAAGCATGCCGTGTCCACGGCAGGCGGTCTTGGACGATTGCGCCGTTGTACGCCCTCTCGGGTGACGGGCGTCATCGCGTGCGTGGTCGCCGCGTCAGCGCGCCGGTGACAGCGCCTGCTCGTACATGACGTAGTGGCAGCGCTCCATGCCGAGGCCCTCATAGGTGGCCTGGGCGCGCTCGTTCTCGGCTTCCACATACAGCCGCAGGCCCACCGCATCGGCCGCGTGGGCGCGACGCGCGACGTCCGCATAAAGCGCACGGAACACGCCGCTGCGGCGCGCGGATTCGGCCACGTACACGCTCTGGATCCACCAGAAATCGCCGCAGCGCCAGTCGCTCCACTCGTAGGTCACCATCAGGCAGCCGGCCGGCACGCCGTCGAGTTCGGCAATCAGGTAGAAGCCGCGGCGCGGTTCGTCGAACACCGACGCCATGCCGCGCGTGAGCACGTCCGGGTCGAGCCGCTTGTGCTCGGTCTCCCACGCCATCGCGGCGTTCCACGCGGTGAGGTTCGGCAGGTCTTCGCGGCGGGCGTCGCGGACGGTCACGGTCATGCGGGTGTCTCCGGATCAGGTCTGGGATGGTCTGATTAACCCCCGTGGGGGCGGCATGATGCCCGGAAGGTTCGCAGCGCGTCGCGGGCCTTCCGGGAATCACTCGTCAGGGAAATTCAGGCGATTGAGGCCGGCCGGTCTGCCCGGCGACGCCTCCACAGGATTAGTCGGACCGTCCCTTGTTCGGCCGCCGCGTGCGCGAGGCGCCGAGCTTGCGGGTGAGCGTGTTGCGGCCCACGCCCAGTGCGGCGGCGGCGTGCTGGCGGTGGTTGTCGTGGGCGCGCAGCGCGGCCTGCATCAGGGTGTGGTCCAGCGCATCGCGGGCGCGGGCGTGGATCTCCGCCTCGCCGCGCGAGAGCGCCTGCTCGGCCCAGTCGCGCAGGGCGTGGGTCCAGTCGTCGCCGCCGGCGCCCGGGGCAGCGGTGCCGAGGTCGCCGGGCAGGATCTCCGCGCCCGGCGCGATCACCGCGAGGCGCCGGCACAGGTTCTCCAGCTCGCGCACGTTGCCGGGAAAATCGCGCTGCGCGATCGCCTTCAAGGCGGCCTTGCCGAAGCGCTTGGGCGGCAGCTTCAGCTCCACCGCCGCGGCTGCGAGAAAGTGCTCGGCCAGCTTCGGGATGTCGCCGCGACGCTGGCGCAGCGGCGGCAGCTCGATGCGCACCACGTCGAGGCGATGCAGCAGGTCGGCGCGGAACTGCCCGCTGGCCACGCGCGCGGCCAGATCCTGATGCGTGGCGGCGACGATGCGCACGTCGCCGCGCATCAGCTCGCGTCCGCCCACGCGGTAGAACTCGCCGCCGGCCAGCACGCGCAGCAGCCGCGTCTGCAGCGCCAGCGGCATGTCGCCGATCTCGTCCAGGAACAGCGTGCCGCCCTCGGCCTGCTCGAAGCGGCCGGCGTGGCGGCGGGTGGCGCCGGTGAACGCACCGGCCTCGTGGCCGAACAGCTCGCTCTCCAGCAACTCCGAGGGAATCGCCGCCGTGTTGAGCGCCACGAACGGCTTGCCGCGCCGCGCGCTCTCCTCGTGCAGCGCGCGCGCCACCAGCTCCTTGCCGGTGCCGGTTTCGCCGGTGATCAGCACGCTGAGGTCGCTGGCGGCAACGCGGCCGATCAGCCGGAACACCTCGCGCATCGCGCTGCTCTCGCCAAACAGCGCGGGGCGGCTGGCGACCTCCCTGGGCGCCGGCGGCGGGGCTACGTCGGCCAGCGCACGTTCCACCGCCGCCACCGCCTGGTCCAGGTCGAACGGCTTGGCCAGGTAGTCCGCGGCGCCATGCCGATAGGCTGCCGCCGCGGTGGCGACGTCGGTGTAGGCGCTCATCACGATCACCGGCCCGATGCCCCGGGCCTTCAGTTCGGCCAGCAGCGTCAGGCCATCTTCGCCGGGCATGCGCACGTCGGTCAGCAGCAACGCGGGGCGCGTGGTTTCCAGCGCCTCGCGCACGCTCGCCACCTCGCCGAACTCGCGCACGGGGTGGCCGGCGTCGCGCAGCGCTTCGGCCAGCACGAAGCGCACGCCGCGGTCGTCGTCGATCACCCAGACGTCGCGTGGGGCGGGGGCATCAGTCATCGGTCGGTTCCGTGGTGGAGGCGGCATCGGTCGGCGCGCGCTGCGGCGGCGGCAACGGCAGGTAGAGCGAGAACGCCGTCTCGCCGGGGCGGCCCTGCCAGCGCAGCTCGCCGCCGTGCTCGTGGGCGATCTCGCGCGACAGCGCCAGGCCCAGGCCGGTGCCGTCCACCCGGCCGGAGACCAGCGGATGGAACAGCGTGTCGCGCAGCGCGGCGGGCACGCCGGCGCCGTCGTCGATCACGTCCACCCGCAGCGCGCTGCGCAGCACGCGCTCGCCCAGGCGCACGCCGTGCTCGGCGCGGGTGCGCAACGTGAGCGTCTGCGCGCCGGCCTCGCGCGCGTTGCGCGTCAGGTTCAGAAGGATCTGCAGCAGGCGATCGGCGTCGGCAGGGACATCCGGCAAGCTGGGATCGTAGTCGTGGCGCAGCGCCAGCGGCGCGGGCTCGGCCTCGAGCAGGTCGGCCAGCCGCTCCAGCAGGTGATGGATGTTCACGCTCGCCAGCCGCGGTGCGCCGTCGTGATGCAGCAGGCGATTGGCCAGCGCGCCGAGCCGGTCGGCCTCGACGATCACCATGCCGGCCAGCGCTTTCAGGTCGTCATCGTCCAGCCGTCGCTGCAGCAGCTGCGCCGCCCCGCGCAGGCCGGCCAGCGGGTTCTTCACCTCGTGCGCAAAGCCGCGCAGTGTCGCCGACAGCGGCGAGGCCGCCGCGGCCGGCTCGGCCAGCGCATGCACCTCCAGCAGCAGTTGTCCGTCGAACGGCTGCAGGCTCAGGTCCGCCTGCCATTCGGTGCCGCGCTGGGTGGTCAGGGCGACGCCGCGAAGCTGCAGCGCCCGCTCCTCGTCCAGCGCCCGTTGCAGCTGCAGCAGTACCGCCGCGTCGCCAAACATCAGCGACGCCGGCTGCCCGACCAGGCTGCGGGTGCCCAGCGCCAGGCGTTCGGCCAGCGCCGGATTCAGCCAGGTGACGCGCAGCCCCGCGTCGACCAGCGCCAGCCCGGTCGTCATCTGATCCGCCAGGGGGCGCCAGCTCGCGTTGCTCATTGCACCATCATGGGGAATGGAACCAGATGGTGCAATGGCAGGCCGGGACTAGCGCGCGCTGTGTTCGGACGGGAAAGCACGACTGCGCACGGGCGGCAGCCAGAGCTCGATCACGTTGTCGCTGGACGCCATCGAGGACAGCAAGGCCAATGCCTGCACCGGCCCGAGGTACGGCTGCATCCAGGCGGCGAGGGCCTCGGCACAGCGCCTGCCCTCCGGCCCGTAGAGCAGCGTCGGCCGGCGCCAGGGAATCGGTGGTTTGGCCTGGTTGCGCTGCGCCGTTGCGATGACGTTTTCCACGCCCGGCACCACGATGCCGAGCGGCCGTACCCGCGACAGCAGCTCCATCGCGCGCGCGCGCTGCTGCTCGTCGTAGATCTGCGTGTAGAGCGTGTACGAGCGGCCGTCCTCGCGCACGCATTGCGCGATGGCCTGCGCTGCGGGCACGGCGGGCGCAGTGGTGGGCGCGACGGGCGCGGGAGCCGCGACCGGGGTCGAAGCCGTTTCAGGGGCGGCGGCCGGTGGCGGGGGTGGTCGTGGCGTGCTGCTCGACGGCGGCGGGGGCATGGTGCTGGCCGCGGTGGTCGGCTCGGCGGGCGCCGATGCCATCGGCGGCGCGTCGCTGTAGGGAGCAGCTGGTGGCGGTGGCGGTAGCGGTAGCGATGAAGATGGCGATGGCGGTGGCGGCGCGGCCCGGCCATTCCGTGGCGGCAACGCCATGGGCGCGGGCGGTGCAGCCATGGCGATCGCGACCGAGGCGGCGTCGCGGCCGATCGCCCGGGTGGGCCAGTTGGCGTAGCTGGCCAGCGAGTTTTTCCAGTAGCTGCTCACGTCGACGTCGAGGCTGCTCCAGCGCGCAGCGACGTTGCTGCACCGCTCCTGCCGGGGAACCGGACCTTGCCCGCACAGCGCGCTGACCCGCTCGGCGATGTCCCGGAGCGTCGCCCGCTGGCCGCTGGACAGGGCGTGGCGATTGGCGAAACCGCTGAGCACCTCCACCTGCAGGTCGAGCTTCCTGGTGAAGGTGTCGCCGGCGCGGCTGATCTCGTCGAACACGGCGTTGGCGTCGCGAACGAACTCCGCGTCCTGCGCATCGAGGTGCTTCTGGTAGTCGCTCCACGCCTGCCAGCCCGCCAGCACGCTGGTGAGGATGGCGCCCGCGCCAAGCGAGGTGCCCACCGTGGCAGCCAGCCGCCGCGGTGCCTTGCCGGGATCGACCGCCCGCGCATCGGCGCTCGCCGGCGGCGCCGGCGCCGGCGCCAACTCCGCCTGCCAGGCCCAGCGCGTCGCCGCCTCCAGCAGCGCAGCGTCGATCTGCTCGCCGAGCGCCAGCCCCAGTGCGCAATAGGCCTCCCACTCCTCTTCGCTGAAGAACTGGTTGAGCGTGCTCTGCTGGGGGAAGTCCGGGTGCCGCGCGGCGTAACCGGCGATATCCAGATCCAGCCCGGCCACCACCCGCGGCTTCACCACCAGCAGGGCGCCGCGGCGTCCCCCGACGTAGCTGATCCGCGCCAGCGCCAGACAGCCTGGCTGGTCTTCCACGGCGATCGCCGCGGGCGTTGCGAAACGTGCCGCCAGCGGGCCCGCCACGTCGGTCAGGCTGGCCGGATCGACGAACTCGATCAGCGCGCCGTGATCGATCCGCGCCTTGCGCACCAGGTTCTCCACGTCGCCGAAGCGGTACTGCGGATCCGCGCCGCAGTCGGCCAGCACGATCAGCGGCAGGCGCCGCTTGAGCAACGCGTAGACCCCCGTGTTGTCGAAGTGGCCGCCGTCGGAGAGGTACCAGTACGGCGCGCTCAGGCCGGGGAAACGCGCGAACATCTCGCGCAGCAGCGACACGTACTTGGCCAGGCCGAAGCGGCTGGTGGTGGCGCCGGCGAGCAGCGAACGGCGCCAGTAGCCGAGCCGGAACCCGCTCAGGAACGTCATCGCGGCCACGCCGGGTCGCGTGAGCGAACCCATGCCCGACCCCACCGCCGCACCCGAGATCGCCACCCATTCGGCCAGCGTGGTGCCTTCCAGCATCGCGGCCGAGGCCACCGGCGGCAGCTGGGTACCGGTTTCCACCCCCAGCGGGCCGACGGTGAGGCTGACGCCCTTGCGATCGGCGTTGTACATGCCGGTGCGGTCGTCGGTGGTCTGGTTGATGCAGCAGTTGATCAGGTGCACCGGCCCACCCGCGGCGTGCGGTCGGTAGTCGCTCAGCGCGACGTCGTCGCCGGGCAGCAGGTCGGTCACGCGCCGGGTGGCCGCGCTCAGTGCGCGGGTCGCCTGCAGCAGCGGGCTGGAGGGAAAGCGGCTGCCTTCCGCGTTGTGGTCGTCGGCGACGTTGCCCACCGACACGTAGGCGCGCGCCAATCGCGAGCGGTAGAAGAAATGCAGCGACGAGCGGTTCAGCTGCTGCAGCTGGTTGCCGGTCAGCAGCAGGAACAGCAGGCCGGCGACCACCACCGCCGGCAGGTACAGATAGGCCGACGGCAGCCCGCGCAGCGAGGTGTCGTCGTTGGGCAGCAGGATCATCTGGAACACGCCGAGCCAGAACACCGTCACCAGCAGCACCAGCGCCACCCCGATCAGGTTGCCCAGCGCCTCGAGCGGCAAACCGATGCCCGCCACACGGTCCTTGGACGACAGCAGCGGAGCGATGGCGCGGGCGACGATCACCAGCAGCGACGTCCAGCCGATGCCCCACGGGAGCGCGAACTTCCACTCGCCGTGCAGCACCGCCAGGAACACGTCGCGCAGCAGCCAGCCGCCGGTGTCCAGCGCGCCCATCAACACGAAGAGCGCGGCGGCAGCGAACGATGCGGCCAGTGCCTTGGTGTAGACGACGCGGTTGGCCTCTTCGCTGCGGCGCCGGTTGCTGAGCGTGGCGCAGATCCAGCCGACGCCCACCGGAAGCATCACCAGGGCCACGCCGCGCACCAGCCACAGCAGGGTGCCGCCCAGCGGCGTCATGTCGGGAAAACCCAGCCAGGCGAGATAGCCGCCGATCACCGTGGCCAGCAACGACACCGCCAGTCCCGCAGCCGTGCCCATGCCCAGCATCCAGTAGCCATAGCTGGAAGCCAGCGCCGCCGCCGCCGGCACCGGCAGCAGCCACCACCACAGGGTGGCCCCGACCAGCGGCACCGAGCGCGGCCCCAGCACCCACGAATAGGCCGCGTGCGGCAGCACCACCACACAGGCGAGAAACATCGCCACCACCATCACCTCGAACTGGGTGGCGACGAAACTGCGGCAGTGCCCGGCGAAAGCCTGCAGCAGGTCCTTGCCGCCGGAAGGCAGCAGGAAGCGCCCGTTGTTGCGCAGCCACCACAGCAGCAGCGAGCCATCGTCGGCGAGCCCGGCCTCCACGTCGGATGCACTGGCCGGACGGCCGGGGCGGAACAACCGCCCCAGCATCGACCCGATATAGCCGCCGCCGGAGACCGTGGAGAGGTAATCGAACCGGTGCAGCACGCCGCGCCTGGCCAGCGCGCGCAGCAGCCCGAGGCAGAAGGTGGCGCTGCGGATGCCGCCACCGGACAACGCCAGCCCGATCACCGGAGCGTCCGGCGGAAGCAGCGGCTTGCCGGCGGCGTCCTTCAGCGCCGCACGCCGCGCGGCCACCGCGTCCCGATCGCCGCTGGCGCCTGCCGGCAAGGTCTCTTCGATGCTCATGACGCGCCCCTCGTCAGGCGGCGTGGCGCCCCCGCGCCTACCCCGCGATCCCCGCATCCCGCGGACGGGCGACATCCCCATGTCGGCCGTCCTTCCCTGCCGCTGGCGGCGGTTCTGCATCAGCTGTCAACCGAGGGAGCGAATCCCTCGGCACAGCCGACCGCCCGGCTTGAGCGCTTCTCTACTCCTCGGGGTACAGGCGCGCAAGGACACGCGGCGACGATGTCTGCGCTCCCGGAGTGTCACTTCAGGTTAGGAGCGATCGCCGGCAGACGCTGCCCGGGCGAACGAAAGTGGGCCTGGCGCCCTGTTCCAAATGTTGGACTTGAGGGGACTTGACTAGCCCGTCCCCTGCGGATGCTTCTGCGTATGACGCGACGCGTGCGTTTGGACGCTTTTAAACAAGATGACTCGATCTACCCCATGCGTTAGATAGACGATCTGCCGCTGTTCTTGGTTCAAAATCATTTATCAAAATACGGTACGCCGGGCTCGAAGTAGAAGTCATATTTTCTGCGTAACCGTTGAAGATGCTTTTCCGCTGAACTCACCGCCAACTCGAGCGCCTGAAAAGTATCGACGCCGGTTACAACATGATCCGCCTCCGGGAGCAGATCAAAATTTATTACGCAACTAGCAGCACCTTCGCAAAAAGGTATGTCACTAAGTTCTTCTGTCAACAAATACGGCTCACTTATGCGAACGTGAAATCTTTTAAGGGCGGTGCCGCCCCGCTCTGTATAGAAGAGTTCTCGAGTTGCAATAACGCGGAGAGTCGACGCACTCATTGTTCGCTCAGGCATTCCGAATGCGTCCTCATCATGCAGCTCCTTTGGGTGGTCTTCGAGAAGTCGGGGCAGGTTCACTTTCAAGCGCTGGCTAGGTCAATCGACACCCGCGTTTGCTGACGCGCCAGCTGCCCGCTGCCGTGATGACCGATCAACCGTGATCGAGAGAGGACCGCAGCACCGGTCCGGCGCCTTCGGTATAGCTGCCATCGTCGGCGAGCGCATCGGCCGTGGTCATGCTGGGTTTGTCGACCCACGGCGCGGGCGTGTACGGGCCGGGCACATAGGTGCGCCATACACGCTCGACCGGGGCAGCGCCCGTTTCGTTGAGGGTGTAGGCAATCGGCACGTGCAGCGTCCAGCTGCCCTGGCCGGCAAGCTGGCCGGTGGTAGGCACCCGGTAGGTCCAGCGGCGGGCGGCATCAAGTGAGGACTTGGCCATCAGCTCCCGGTATTTCTGCAGCACGCCGTCTGGGCCGGTGTTCTCCAGATTGACCTGCTCCGCCACGGCGTCGATGACGTGTCCCTCGTGGTCGACGTGCAGCGCCAGATAAACCGTTCCCTGCACGCGGGCCTTGATGGCTGCCATGGGATAGCGCGGCCCGATCTTCTTCTGGTTCTCGCTGTACAGATCATCGGGCGTGTCCGCATTGTTGCCGCCGAACGTGGCGCCCTTGATGCGCGCGGTGAAGTTGCCGTCCGCGTTTTTGGTGAGGATCACCCGCACGTGCATGCTCGCCTTGGCGATGACGGGCTGACCGTCGCGCAGCACCGGGTCGAAGCGCCACGTAAGTGCCACCTTGTGCACCAGATCGGCGATGGGCTGGCCGTACTTCTCCGGGTGCTCCACGGTGGCGAGCTGCACCGCGCCGTCCTTGGCCAGCACGATGGTGCCGTCGACCACGGCCGAGGACTCCAGATTCTTGCTGGGGCCGGCATGGGCGACTACTGCGGTGAGCGCGAGCAGCGCTGCGGGCATGAGCTTCTTCATCCGTGCCTTCCTTGGGGGATGGTGTTCGCGTGGGCGAGGCGGTCCACTGCCCCGGTTCTGCCGCAATGTCGAGCGAAGCGTCTGGGCTGTCAACAACGATGGCTGGGACTGCTTTCCTGCTGACGTCGCGCACTCCAACACGTCGCTGCGAGACGTCTCACGCGGTGAGACCCGCCACCGCTCTACTTCGACGCCCGCCCACTGCGAGCCACGCCATGAACGCCCTGATCGATCCGGCCCATCGCGCCGACGAGGCTGCTGCCGATGAACTGGTGCTACGCGGCCCCGCCGACGGCGGCGCGCTGGCGGCGCGACTGGCCAAGCGCTACGCCGGCCGAGTGACCGGTTCGTTCGTGGTGCCGGGGCGCGAGGGGGCATACGAGCCGCTGCCGGAGGATCTGCCGCCGGCGCTGGCCGATGCGCTGCGTGCGCGCGGCATCACCCAGCTGTACAAGCACCAGGGCGAGGCGTGGGCGGCGGCGCAGGCCGGCGCCCATGTGGCGGTGGTGACGCCCACGGCCTCGGGCAAGTCGCTGTGCTACACGCTGCCGGTGATTGCCGCGGCGATGCAGTCCAATGCCAAGGCGCTGTACCTGTTCCCCACCAAGGCGCTGGCGCAGGACCAGGTGGCCGAGCTGCTGGAGCTCAACCGTGCCGGCGAGCTGGGGGTGAAGGCGTTTACCTTCGACGGCGACACGCCGGGCGATGCGCGGCAGGCGATCCGCCTGCACGGCGACATCGTGGTGAGCAACCCGGACATGCTGCACCAGGCGATCCTGCCGCATCACACCAAGTGGGCGCAGTTCTTCGAGAACCTGCGCTACGTGGTGATCGACGAGGTGCACACCTATCGCGGCGTGTTCGGCTCGCACGTGGCCAACGTGATCCGCCGGCTCAAGCGCATCTGCGCGTTCTACGGCGTGCGCCCGCAGTTCATCCTGTGCTCGGCGACCATCGGCAATCCGCAGGAACACGCCGAGGCGCTGATCGAGGCGCCGGTGCACGCGATCACCGAGTCGGGCGCGCCCTCGGGCGACAAGCACGTGCTGCTGTGGAACCCGCCGGTGGTGAACCCCGACCTCGGCCTACGCGCCTCGGCGCGTTCGCAGAGCAACCGCATCGCGCGGCTGGCGATCAAGGCAGGCATGAAGACGCTGGTGTTCGCGCAGAGCCGCAGCATGGTCGAGGTGCTCACCAAGTACCTCAAGGATGTGTTCGACCACGATCCGCGCAAGCCGCCGCGCATCCGCGCGTATCGCGGCGGCTACCTGCCGACCGAGCGGCGCGACGCGGAACGGGCGATGCGCGCCGGCCAGATCGACGGCATCGTCAGCACCTCGGCGCTGGAGCTGGGCGTGGACATCGGCAGCCTGGACGCGGTGGTGCTCAACGGCTACCCCGGTTCGGTGGCGGCGACCTGGCAGCGCTTCGGGCGCGCCGGCCGGCGCCAGCAATCGGCGCTGGGCGTGCTGGTGGCCAGTTCCGATCCGCTGGACCAGTACCTGGTGCGCCATCCGGAGTTCTTCCAGGGCGCGCCGCCGGAGCACGCGCGCATCGCGCCGGACCAGCCGCTGATCCTGCTCGACCACATCCGCTGCGCCGCCTTCGAGCTGCCGTTTGCCGGCCACGAAGTATTCGGCAATGAGGTGGCCACGCCGTGGCTGGAAGTGCTGGGCGAGGAAGGCGTGCTGCATCGCGAGGGCGATCGCTGGGAGTGGATCGCCGACAGCTACCCGGCCAACGCGGTGTCGCTGCGCTCGGTGGCCGACGGCAACTTCGTGGTGGTGGACCGCACCGGCGGACGCCAGACCATCCTCGCCGAAGTGGATTACTCCGCCGCCGCGCTCACCCTGTACGAAGGCGCCATCCACATGATCCAGGCCACGCCCTACCAGGTGGAGCGGCTGGACTGGGACGGCCGCAAGGCCTACGTCACGCGCACCCACGTCGACTACTACACCGACGCCATCGACTACACCAAGCTCAAGGTGCTGGATGCCTTCGGCAGCGCGCCGGCCGGCCGCGGCCAGGCGCATCACGGCGAGGTGCACGTGGTGCGCCGCGTGGCCGGCTACAAGAAGATCCGCTACTACACGCACGAGAACATCGGCTACGGCCCGGTCAACCTGCCCGACCAGGAGCTGCACACCACTGCGGTGTGGTGGCAGCTCGACCAGCGCACCCTGCAGCAGGCGTTCGACGAGCGGCAGCAGGCGCTGGACGGCTTCCTCGGCGCGGCCTACGCGCTGCACATCGTCGCCACGGTGGCGGTGATGGCCGAGGCCCGCGATCTGCAGAAGTCGGTCGGCAGCGGCGACGGTGCGTGGTTCGTCAGCGCCGACCTGCACGGGCGCGGCCAGCTGCGCGGCGCTGATGGACAACCCACTGCGCTGGCCGCGGATGCGCCGTTCACGCCCACCGTCTACCTGTATGACGCGTTCCCAGGCGGCGTGGGCCTGAGCGCGCCGTTGTTCGAGCGGCGCGAGCATCTGGTCACGCTGGCGCAGTCGCTGGTGGAACGCTGCGATTGCAGCCACGGTTGCCCGGCCTGCGTGGGGCCGATCCTCGCCGCCGACGAGTCCGCCGCGCACACACCCAAGGCGCTGGCCGCGCGCGTGCTCGCCTTGCTGGCCAGCCTGTGAACGCACTGCGCGAGCGCCTGCGCGGGCTGCGCGCGCAGGCCGGGCAGAGCGTGCCCACGCCGGCGCCCGCGCCGCGCACGACCGCCACGGAAGATCTGCGCTGGCTGCTCGGCGTGCGTGCCCGCTCGCACGCGCGACCCACCACGCCCTTCCCCGCGCGCGACCGCGAGCTGTTCGGCGAGGAAATTGCGCCGGGCCTGCGCTACACCGAGGAGCTCGCAGACTGGCCGCAAGCACCCGGGGCCATCGATACCCGCTTCGCCCGCCGCGAGGACCGCATCGATCCCGCATGCCTGCTGCACTTCGACACCGAAACCACCGGATTGGCCGGCGGCACCGGCACGCGCGCCTTCATGATCGGCGCCGCCGACTGGCAGCGCGGCCAGCTGCGCCTGCGCCAGCTCACCATCACCACGATGGCCGCCGAGCCCGCGATGCTGCGCACGTTCGCCGAATGGCTGGCGCCGGACAGCGTGCTCGTCAGCTACAACGGCAAGTGCTACGACGCGCCGCTGCTGGCCACCCGCTACCGCCTCGCCCGGCTGGCCAACCCGCTGGCCGGGCTCGATCACCTGGACCTGCTGCACCCGGTGCGCCGGCACTGGAAAGGCCAGTGGGAAAACTGCCGCCTTGCCACCGCCGAGCGCCAGCTGCTGGGCGTGCTGCGCGAGGACGACCTGCCCGGCTCGGAAGCGCCGGCCGCCTGGCTCACCTACCTGCGCGGCGGCTCGGCCACCAATCTGCGCCGTGTCGCCGCGCACAACGCACAGGATCTGAAGAGCCTGGCCGGCGTGCTGCTGCGACTGTCGGCGCTGGGCGCGGACGCATGCGCCATGGCGATCAAGCAACGCTGAACACGCGCTCGCCGCGGCGATGCCATGCATGCCTGATGATCCGGGGCCGTGCAGACCGTGGTGTCCGCGGGATCAGACGTCCATCTGTCGAATAATCCACGAGGATGCTCAGCGGGACAGGTGCTGCGCCGGACCCGAACGTCCCGGTCCGGAACGCCGCAAGGACGCCGAGCCGAAATGCAGCGGATGGGTCACGGGCCGAACCGGTCGCGTCGAATGCCGATCGGCGGCGAGTGCCACCCGGTCGCTGCACCCTAGTCGGGCCGGCGACGGCCGCCCAGCGTGCTGGCCAGCAGCGCCAGCAGGGCGAGCGCGGCGATCACGCCGTAGAGCAGCCGCTCGCCGCGCGCCGCCGTGGCCTCGGGCCGATTGCTGTCGAGCAGGAACATCATCGCGCGACCGCCCGATGCGCTCAGCGGCAGTACCCAACCCGGCTGGACGCTGCCGGCGCCCGGCACCTCGAGCGCGCGACCGTTCGGCGGCAGCGCGTCGTCCGGCGGCAGCGTGCTGGCCAGCTCCGGCAAGGCCGGCACGGCCCAGCCCGGCAGCGCGTGCTGGGTCGCCATCACGAACCCGGCGCCGCCGGACACCACCATCGCGGTCGCCACGCCGCTGTGGCGCGCCACCAGGGCCGGGTACGGCTCGCGTACTGTCTGCACCGCCACCAGCGCGCCCTGCACGATGCCGCCGCGCAGCAGCGGATGCACGCTGACCCACAGCAGGCTGCCGTCGAATATCCACGCGCCCTGGGTCGGCTTGGCCGAGGCAAGCGCGGCGGTGACCAGCGGGTCGCGCTGGATCGAGGCCTTGTCCTTCAGCAACACGCCGTCGAGCGCGGCAGGCATGCCCTGCGCGTCGAGCACCATGGCCACGTCGTAGCCGCGCCGGCGGGCATTGAGCAGATCGCTGATCGACGCGCGGTCGATGCCGCCGCCGAGCGCCGCGTTGGGCTGCAGCGACTGCACCACGTAATCGACGAAGGCCGGATCCTCTGCCAGCGCGCTGCCGCGCAACGCCAGCACCTGCAACGCCTGGGCCCGGGCGTCATGTGCCACCACCACGGCCCGCTGCAGCCGGGCGTCAGCCTGCGCCTGCGCGCTCTGCAGCGCCTGCCAGCGCACCGCATACGCCGCGGCTGCGGCGAACAGCACGATCAACACGGGCCGCAGGATACGGATGATCACGGCGCGCTCCCCACATCGATCTGGGTCAGCACGCGCGGGCGCACCGCCTGCACGGTGACGTTCACGTCGCCGCGGGCCGGCAGCGTGAGCGCCCTGGCGCCGAGCACACCGCGCGGGTTCCAGTAGTACAGCTTGCCGTCACCGGGCGGCAGGCCGCGCAGCACGAACCGACCGTCGGCGGCGACCTTGGCTGCGTAGGCGCTGGGCACCACCAGCACGTCGGTCTCCATCGAGCGGTGCACGTTGCAGCTCACCAGCACCACGCCGGCGCGGTCGAGCACCTGGTCGGCGCTCTGCCCCGGCGCCTGGTAGCCGAGGTCGAAGGTATTGCCCGGCGTCACCGAGAACACGTTGTGGCGCACCTCGTCCTGGTTGACGAAACGCACGGTGCTGCCGATCGGCACGGCCATGGCGGCCGGCTTGAAGTCGCGGTTGAGCGTGTAGATGTTGAAGCGTCCCGCTCGCGGGCGCGGTGCGCCGGCGGCCGGCACGTAATAGACCACGCTGTCGGTCAGCTCGCCCGGCACCAGCGCCTGGCCGCGGCCGGCGGTGAGGGTGAGACGTCCACGCAGCTCGAGCGC
>Ga0310810_10000371_pt1 | contig 46741 bp, 37 predicted proteins | sample NCmetagenome_FD_207641 | JGI IMG/M metagenome (GOLD analysis project Ga0310810, IMG submission 207641) | Soil microbial communities from experimental microcosm in Duke University, North Carolina, United States - NC | ecosystem: Engineered > Artificial ecosystem > Soil microcosm > Unclassified ...
GTTTCTGATCGATCACTCAAGGCCCCAGTTTTTGAGCTGCGCGCCGTCCAGACGCTTGAATAGGAGTCTGTCGCCGACGGCGCCCTCACGCCAGATAGAATGTCCCGCGCTCTTCAGCTCGTCGAGGCCCCGGACTATCGTGCCGAATACATTTCCAGGAGTGAACCCGTCCGCCGGAGACAACAGTAAGTTATTGCGGTCATAGAAGAGCGCTAAATCCACCACGCCTTTGCCTTCGCGGTATAGAGTGCGCGCTTCTGCCGGAAGCCGGGTTCCAGGAGGTAGGTGGAAATACATGACATCACCCGGGATCGGGGTGATGGTGCGATTCTCATTGACCGGTTCGAAGTTGCCAAAAACCGGCACGAGAGTGAAGATCTCGTTGCTGGCGTACTTGGCATGGAAGATGTCTCCACTTTGCGGTAGAGCTTGCCAAACAGCCTGACAAGTCTTGGGCGCTTCCTCGTCCAGCAGCCGGGCGACACATCGGACATGCCGTCTCTCCAGCATGATTTCCACATAGCGGGCCATGTTTTTCAATTCGTCATCGAACTGCTCTCAGGGTAACGCGTCTTCGTGGGCCAAAGAGAGCGAGGGTTGGTTGGTGGGCAAAGGAACAAGCGCGCTTCCCACACATCGCGTCGAGATCCTTGCTTACTCTCCGAAATGACGCCAAGCGCATCTCTGGCGGCGAATGCAGGCAGCTGGAACGGCGACCGCCTCAAGCCTCGGCAGACCCTTGCTGGCGGGCTTTGCTTCTCCCCGCAGGAACGGTACCGCAGACAAAGCCTACAGAAGTGGTGGCGACGCTGTCCTGCGCCACGTTCGTACGTGGTCGGCATGGCCGGTCAGAAGATGATCTTCGCACCCAACTGTAAGCTGCGAGGATTATTCGCAGTGCCGAAAATCCTACCAAAGCTGGACGGGTCTGCCATGTCGTTGGCCGGCTGTCCGTATATCACCGTATTTAGGAGGTTAAATGCTTCCGCCCGGAACTCGATTCGCCTGGTTTCAAGAAATGGGAACTGGCGGAATATGGAAAAGTCCAGGTTCCAGAAAGGCACCGTACGCAGCCGGTTGCGGCCCAGGTTGCCGAAAGTATACAGATCGGGTATGGCAAAAGCAGATCTGTTCAGGCCGGTGTCTGGGCTAACACTTGAAACATACGGGTTGCCACCCACAAGATTGGCCCGCTCGTATTGTGCCCAGCCGATATTTCCGGTATTGGCCACATCACCACTCACGTAAACTTGATATGGGAGCCCGGATCGCGCCAGGAAGATGCTGTTCACCTGCCAGTTGCCGAGGATGTAATCCGCCACCTTGTTATTGGTTTGGATTATTTTCCCTTTTCCGATGGGCAGCTCGTAGAGGGCGTTGACGGACAACACGTGAGTCAGATCATAGCCCGACGGGCCATGGCTTCCATTTACGTTATACGGATCGGTACAGGTCTGAGCGTCGGCGCCATACCATTCAGAAGAGCAATAGTCTAACGCCTTCGACCAGGTGTAAGCCACCTGAAACGCCAAGCCCTTGTGGTATCTTTTGTTCAACATCGCCTGCAACGCGTGGTAGCTCCCCTTGCCAATCGAGCGGTCGTAGTTGGTCGCAGCGATATAAGGGAACAGGGAACGCTGCTGGGGGTCGCCGGGGCCCGGCGTGAGCGCCACGTTGTAATATCCGCCGATGTCCAGGCGTCGCGTTCCTGATCCAACATAGTTCAAAGAAAGTGTGGTGGATGTGTCGACTTGGCGTTCCACCCCGAACTGCCACTGCATGGAGTAGGGATTCTTCAGGAACGGGTCGTAGTAATACTGCACGGTGTTGAAGGGTGTGGGGGCCGGAAACAGGCCGCCGCTGCCGGCGAACGGATCGTTGCCGCGCACAGTGGGAGTAGGCTGCCCGGGCTTAGGAACGTTCAAGTTTTCTGCGATCTGCTGCCCCACACCCGGCCACGATCCTTGAATATTCTGCACCGTCTGATTCACGCCCGCATAGTTGTCATAGACGATTCCGGCCGAGGCACGGATCACGGTCTTCTGGTTAAGGCGATAGGCCAGCCCAAGACGCGGCCCCCAATTATTGATGTCATGTTGGATTTTGCCGCGAGGGTCTACGACCACATGTTCCGGCAAACTGCCATCACCCGGCATGCACGGCGCATGGCCACGCTCGCTGCAAGGCGGAGGCAGTTTCTGGATCACATACGTGCCGTTGTTGAAGTTCATGTCACCCGTTTCGATTCCGCCCTGCTTGCCGATCGTGTTCTCTTCACCGTAGGGTGGTCTAAACGTCCGATCGAAACGCAGGCCGACGTTTACCGTCAGTTTAGAGGTCGCCTTCCAGGAATCCTGCAAATACCAGCTCAGAACACCGCCAAGTCGCGTCGTCTCACCAACGCCATAGCGGATTGCTTCATTGGGTACATTCAGGAGGAAGGAAGCGAGCGCGCTCCCAGGCTCCGCCGAGTTCGCCGGGTTTCCCGTTTGCTGGGCCGCGTAATTTACGTTGGACTGATACCAATTTTCCTCGAAATCCAATGTCGCGAACTCGCCCCCAAACTTGAACGTATGAGTGCCGGCAACTTTTGAGACATTCCCACGAAACTGATGACTATCGGTGATCTTGGGATTGGTGAGGCCGTACGCTCCACCGGAGAAGAAACCGGGCACATTTATCGCCGGCACGACTTCAAAGCCACCGAAATTTCCGGCGAACGTGGGTGCAAAATTCATCGCTCCCAGCACACTCGCGGAGAGGTTGGTAAATTTGATGACGTTATTGTCTTCTGACTTCACCCGGCCATATTGGGCCTGCAGCACCAGACTCGGGCTGAAGATGTGCACATAGCTCGCACCCCAATTCCGGCCCGGAATGGCATGCGTGTTGGCAAGAGCTGGGCGCCCGCCGGACGAAGTGGTGTCATTGTCTATCGAGCTATACCGGAACCAAAGCGAATCATTGGCTCCGATATTCTGATCCACGCGGAAGGTGTACTCCTGTTGGTTTTGGTGGAGCGGCGTGGGATCAATGGCGTTATTGTCCCCATTCAGCTTCGGGCCGGCCTGTGGTAACGTAGCCTTCGCGAAAGCCACAAACGATTGATCGTAGAGGCTGACAGGAATCTGATTGTTCGGGAATGGGTCTCGGATGAAGGTCCCCGGATTACTTGGGTCCTCACGGGTGCTGAATGGATTATAGATCTGTGTGGGGATGTCGCTCAAGTCCCCGTTGTAGTTGGCTTCGGTTGGTACCCGCAAGAACGAATTCGCGGGCTTGCGATACAGAAACTGCTGAAACGCGCCGAAGAAAAACGTCTTGTTCTTTCCGTTGTAAACTTTCGGTATCCAAACCGGCCCGCCAAGGGAGAAGCCAAACTGATTCTGTTTGAAAGGAGTAACGGAATCGAGGTACGTATTTCTGGCATCGAAAGCGTCGTTTCGCAGATACTCCCATGCAGTGCCGTGAAGAGCATTGGAACCGGATTTGGTCACTACATTGACGATGCCTCCGGTCGAACTGCCAAATTCCGCTTGATCACTGTGCGAGACGACCTTGAACTCCTGAATGGCATCGATGATCGGCGGAACTACGTAGGCACTCAACAAATCATTATGGTCTGAGATACCGTCCAGCATAAAGAAGTTGGAGCGGTTGGTCTGCCCATTGATCGCAGGAAAAACGAATTGACTCCCTTGGGTGACTGGGACGCTGAAGCCGCCGGAGTTCTGGGCTACGCTCACGGGCGCGACGCCGGGAGCCAGCGAAAGCAACTGGGTGAAGTTTCTGCCGTTCAAGGGCAGATCGACAACCTGCTTTTCCGCAACTACGGATCCTAATTGGGCCGTGGAGCTTTCGATCTCGGCAACTGTCGCCCCCACTGTAACGGTCTGCTCCAGGCCGCCAATCTCAAGAGTGACATCGAACGTCAAAGTCTGATTGACCGCCACTGTAAACTCAGAAATCCTGCTCGACTTGAACCCAGGTGCGCTCATCTCTAACGTGTAACGTCCTGGATTGACGTTTAGAAACAGATAGTTTCCCGCCGCGTTAGAGACCGTGGCCCGCTCCACTGAAGTATCCACATGCCGGAGCACGCCGTTCGCCCCACCGACAACAGCGCCAGTTGGATCGCGAACGATGCCGGTGACCGATCCTGTGGAAAGCTGGGCGTAGGCCGTCGACGAGAAAACTGTAGCCAAGAGCAGCGCGACGACCGGGAACAGAGAACTCTTGGCATTCCGAAAAACGGTCGCGCCGTGATGAACGTACATAGTCCCCCTCATGCCTGCAAGTCACCGAGATGGTTCCAGAGAATATGACACCGTTTTATGCCGGTGTCAATAGCAAATTGTGGACACGTCGTATACAACTTTGACGCCCTCTACCGTCCTGCCTATTCGCGCGACATCATTCACGCCTCGCGGACCGGCGCGTAGGTGCTATTTGGAGAAGCTGAGCGCCGTGGCCCCGCAACATTGCGATGCCGTAAGGCTAGGGACAACATGATCGCCTACTCATCGCCGGCTTCGGCAACTGTTCCGCAGGAACAACCACGAATCCGGCTAGTTCTCGTGAATTGGCGATATTCACGCCGCTTCCGGCAGCGCGCAAGTTCGCCTCTGCGCACAAGTCCGTTTCTCGGAGACTTGCGATATTTCAACAGGAACACCAGCATTGACCGGCTGTCAATACTTTCCCCCACTCCTTCTCGGCGCGGATCATACGCTCGAATTGCTTGAGCTCCGTTGCAAGCGATTTTCACGAATACGCTTTCCGGTCGCGAGGGCGAACTGAATTTCTTCTCGCGTGACGACATTTACTGCCATGCAGCTCCGCGACGCCGAAACAGCGCAAGAGACCTGCCCGTTATCCTGTCGACCGCAGCCGGACGGCGCGAGTCGCGCTCGTTCCATCGTGGTCCCCTTAACCTTCGAGTTGCCGATCCAGTTCCCGGATTACGTGGCGGCAGTTCAGGACCTTTTCGACCAGATCCAGCGGCGTGTAGTAGTAGTGATTGGAAGCTTCGTACGCGATGACCGAGTGGTCGCGGGCAATGGGAAATTGCCGCCGCGCCAGTTCGATCTCTTGCTCCGCAATGGCGCGCATCCTCGCGAGCGAGGCCTTATCACCAGTCTTCTCCCGAAGCATGTAAAACTCCAATTGGTTGGCCGTGCTCTGGAAGTGGTGATAGCAGGTCTCCGCGATCGCTAGGTCCAGTGCGGCAAAGCTCCTCTTGTGGGGGGGTACCAAGGGTAGAGCACGGTTGAAGGTGGCAAGACCCTCGTTCCAGAGTGCAGCCAGTTTCGCAAACTGCTTCTGCACTTTTTCGGGGGGATGGTCGCCGCACCACGCCTTGTAATCATCGTAGGGGAACAGTATCATCGCAACGCGATATCCCGTCGGTGAGACCCGCAGAGGGTTTGCCGGGCCGTGCTGAGTCGGCATGATGTAGCTCAGACCTACATCCCGGCTGCTGTTACCAAGCGGGAACTCCCGGAACGCTTCGCTGAACTGCTTCCAGGCTTCTACCACGCCTGGGGCCGCTGCCTTTCCATAGCGCTGAACCGCCGTCGTCGCGAGGACTTCGTCCTTGGACGGGCGCGGCTCGAAATAGTAAGCCTTGGCCGCTGCGAGGTTAGGAGAAGCGTAGCCGCCGCAGGTCCATGACGCGACGATGCCGCTGACGCCGGCGCGCGCAAAATCCTCGCAATGATCCAGAATCAGGTGCATAACCGGGATGTACGGCACGGCCGAGATCTCCCAGGTATTGTTAAACTGCACCTTGGCCATAGGGGCGATGCCGGCGGCGCGCGCACGCTCCCAGTTCCGAATGGACCGAGGGCCTACCTCGGCAACGTTGATCATATACTCTCCGCCGCCAGGCTCGCTGAGCACACGCGCGTCTTTGGGCAAGAGCGGAATCAGCCTTTCTGAGAGCGCCTCGCCCCAGGCCCAGTCCCAGGCGATCACATCCGCCGTCGCGCTATGCCGGCGCACGCCGTCCCGGAATGTTCCGATCACTTCGGCGATCACATCCCAACTATTGCGCTGTGAGCACCGCGGGCATTTGGGAGCGCTCGGTGCCTTCTGGCCCCATCCATCGCCTTTCGAGAAGCAGTTTGTGAGGTTCTCCGACATGGTGATGCAAAAGATTCCACCAAGATCCGGTGCGTGCCGCACCACATGGGCCAGGCTGTCCGCAAGCCATTCGCGAACCGCTGGAACGCTGGTGCACATCGCATAGAGTTTCGAATCCGGGGAGCCGCGCATCTCGGGGTGTTTTTGGAAGAAGGCATCAGACATGGCACGCGGTTCGTTGAGATAGAGGTAGACGCTGACGCCGAACCCTTGCGCACGGCGCACCAGCGCATTCAGGTTTTTCAGGCGGGTTTCCCAACCGCCTCCGAACTCCGGAAAATGCTTGGATGGAGCGAGCGTGTTCAATACCGCCTGCATCCAGACGCCGTTGATGCCGCAGCGGGCCAGCTTTTCGAGGTACGCGTCGGGGAACGGGTCTCGCTCCGTATCGATCAGCGGATCGCCATATAGCGCGAAATATGAGTAGAGGTATCGTGGATTCCACGCTGATTTCCGTTCCATCGTTCCTCGGCGAAGAAATGGGCCCTCGCGTTCCTCCATGCGGTCCTGAAGCATGTAGAGACCTTGCATCACTCCTGATTCGTCATGTCCGGTGATGCGCACCTCGCCCTCTGTCACTTCGACGCGGAATGCTTCGCGCCCGCCTTCGAGACCGGGCTCGACTGCCAGGTGGATGTTCTTCGCGCCCAGTCCGAGCGCGACGTCGGCGTTCATCGCCGAACGAAGATAGGCAACGAAACGTCGTGCTGCGGCATCGAGAGCGCCCGCCGCTGAAATGCTCCATCCGCGCGATAGATCGATTTCATCCCCGTCGGCTTTGCGCGTCGAATCGCGCGCGGGCAGATAGCGGGCCTCCGTCAGATCTTTGACAAAAGCGAACAGGTCTTCCCCTGGCCGCTCGATCATCTGGCCGAAGTTCTCTCGTACGATCCGCCGTATCTCCACAGCGGCCGTCTTCTCCTGCTCCGACGGTGGTCGATAGACCAGTTCCACACAACGGGGCTTTCGGATGCCGAGCTTGATATCGAGGAAATCGTCTTCCTTCAGGATAAAATCAAACTTCTTGCGGTCCCAGCCCAGTAGCTCGATCAGTTGCGACTCCGGCAACAGGTGCCAGTTCTGACGAATCACCGTGATGTAGAACCGCGCAAGTTGATCTTCGGTGAGCCGCCGTTTTTTCGGTAGGCCCAGGGACGAGCCGAGTTCGAGAACCACTACCGGGGTGGTCCCAATCACTTTCGCCATCCTGTCCGCATTGGCCAGTTCCCAGTTGCGCCAGATGAACTGATACAGGTGGCTGGGGAAATGAAGTTCCGGGACCGGGTCGGGAGCCTCCCTTTCCGTGGCCGGCGGATGTTGGCGACCCTCTTCCGTTTGTAGCGCGCCGACACTCCACGGCAACCCGCAGAAGCCTGGCCCAAGGTACAGGAATTCTCGTCTCTTCATCTCGCTGCGATCTCCCGTCTTACAAAAACAGCTCGCGATAACGAATGTCGAGAGATAAAAGTACTACAAAGAGGACCAGAAGCCAACACTGGAATCACGCAGGCGGACTGGGGCGACAATTCTGATGCCCGCTATGGAGGCCATGCGCGGCCTCGCGCTGATCTGGGGTGTCGCCGTCGCCCGAAAAACTCTAGATGGATGAGCCACTCGCCACGGGTTTCGGCGTGCTGCTCTCAGAACCAATAAACATCCAAGTAACAACGCCGATCATGATCATGATCGCACCGGCATAGAGGCCCCACGACCACCCGGCACGGGAAGCAATGTATGCCGTAAGCACGGGGGCCAAAAAACCCCCAAGATTTCCGCCGCTGTTCAGAATGCCGCACGCTGCCCCGACATGCTCGCCGCCGGCATCAATAGCCGAGGCCCAATAAGATCCGTCGGAACTCGAGGCAAACCCCAGCGATAGACACATCATTGCGGCTACGGCGGATGGCTTTGCTAGATTCAAACCCACGCAGAGCAGGATGGCGCTTAACGTCAAGCCGATCATCGGAACGAGGCGCCGACCGCGGCTGAGTCCATAGGTGGCTGCCAGTCGATCCGACATCCAGCCACCAACGGGAGTCATTACGAGCCATGCTACCCATACCGCAGTAGTATACGCCGCACTCTGGCTCATCCCCATGTGGCGAATTTCGCCGAAGTAGTAGTAGACCCAGTAAAAAAAGATATATTCAAAATAGGCGACAGCGAAATAACTAATGGTAAGGAGCAACAAATTCGGCTTTGTCAGCAACTTTTGCCATGGTGTCGGCGCGCGGCGCTCTCTATTAATTTCTCTGGACCACGTCTGCTCTGGCGGATGGTCACGAACGTACAACGCCCAGCCTATGCCGAGGACACCGGTGACGAGCCCTGCGAGCCAAAAGGACGTTCGCCAACCGTACCGGCCTATCATCCACGAGAACAAAATTGGCGAAAGGGCTCCTCCAATCCCGGCGCCTGACGCGACCCATCCCCAAACACGGGCGCGCTGCGAGAGCGGCACCCAATTCGCGTTCATCCTGGCGCAAGACGGATACAGAGGCGCGGTGGCAACCCCCAAACCCAGCCGAATCGCAAGAAGCGAAGGAACGACTCCCACATAAGCGCCAAACCCGGGGATGCCTCCCAAGGCCGTTAAGCTTGTGAAGAGTGCGGCACCCATCGCCATAAACGTGACTACTACCCTCGGGCCAAAGCGATCGGCAAGCTGCCCACCTGGGATCATCAATATCGCGTAGCTCAGAATGAATGCTGAATAGACAGCTCCCATCTCAGTCTCGGACAGGGAAAACTCTTTCACGATGATCGGGCCAACGATGGACATGATGATGCGGTCGAAGTAGCTCATGATACTGAGAAGAACCATGAAGACTACAACCCCGATACGTTTGGTGATCATCTTGGGGTTAAGTTGTTTGGCGGTGGTGGAGAGTGAACGCCTCAGTCGCGGCAGACCGCCATCGCCTCGATTTCGATCAGCAGATCTTCAAACGCAAAACCCGCAACCCGAAATGCTGTCGAGCACGGACCGGGCACGGGGTAGAACTCCCGCTGAACTTCGGCGATCGTCGCCCTTGTCTCAGCGATTTGCGCCCAGCTCCCTGGGGCATGGTAGTAGATGTAAAGCTTGGCCACATCGCTCTCATCGAGGCCCGCCTCGCGAAGCGTACTTCGGATGAAGTTGAATACGTTGCGCGTCTGCGTCGCCATGTCCTTCCCGACCGCCCGCGCTTTGTTGTCCGCAGAAATCTGGCCGCCGATGAACGCGAGTTTGCCGATCCGCCAGCCCTGTGTGAACTGACTATTAGGAATGCTCCAGTCCCAATGATTGTCGGGCTGGAGGCGCTGCTTGTTCTCGCCAAGAACACCGATGCCCTCGACTTGGATCAACTCCTCGGATCGGGGAAAACCGGAGATCCGCAGACCCGCGCCGGCAGCTGAAGGGACCGACATGTACCGCCTCCGGACGTTCGTCATCTTCTCCCAATAGTTGGTTACGTCACGGCCCTGGCCGAAGAAGCGGAAGTAGGTATTTTGTCGCATCAGGTTGTTCCGGTTGCCACCGGCTTCCTTCAGCATCGTATCCAAGTTGCGGAACGCGTTGTCGGTCTGTACTTCGATATCCCCGGCGCCAATCGGTCGACCATCCCGATCAAACGACCGCTGACCGCCGACGAAGATCATGTCCCCGACCTTCCAACGGTGAGAGAACGGCAGTGGGTTGTTCCAGTTCCAATGGCCGGCCGGCATCAAGCGCTGCTTTTCGACGCCCACGACCGCCCACGCGTCGATGAGAATAAGCGCTCCTTCGCGGTCGAGCCCAACCCGTATCTCGGTCGTTGTAGGGCCGGGGTCGGAGAAGTACGTTAGTCGAACCTGATTGAGATCATCGATGAACCTCGCGACCGCAGCGTCATCGCCGTCGCAGTCGAAATATACGTTGTGTTTGACCACGTCCGTCATGGTGGCGCCCGCTTCGGCCAAAACGCGTTTCATTGCTTCGAACGCATGCCGCGCCTGCGTGGTAATGTCCGAACCGACAACCAGTCCCTGCTCGTCGAGAGCCATCTGACCGCCGACGAAGATGAGGTTCCCAGCTCGGACCGTCTGTGTTGCGGTGCGCGAAGCGCCGCGAGGGCTTCCCGGCGCAATCAATTCCTTTTTCACTGGTTTACTCTTCCTTGTGCCGACCGCGTGGTAGCCGGGCTTCCGAATTGGAGTTCCGGCTCCAGAAAGTATACGACAGCATGCCTCTCCTTGGGCCCTCCAAAACAAGTCTCAGCCCGGCCGCTTAGTGCAACGCATCCGCCAGAGGAGGTGTGGGTTCTTTTCCGGAACGATTTCCAACGCTCATGAACAAAGGCGTACTCAAGGGGTCATGGCTGAGTGCTCAAACCAGAAATGTGGGATAAGAAGTGGACGAGAACAGCAGACCGAGTTGCGGGGGCGTCAGTGACTACTCTCGCGCTAGTATGAGTGCCGAAAAGGTTAGGCGCGCAGAAGTCATCACGTCCCAAACAGCTTCAGCATACGATCGCGGGAATTGTCAATGTGCACCGCCATCGCCTTCCTGGCCGAAATGGCTTTGCGCGTTTCCAGTGCCCCGAGTATCTCACCGTGCGGAATCCATGCCGAATCCTTCTGCGTGGAGAGGATGTCCAGCCGGTGGACATATTGGAGCGTGAGCTTCAACTGAACCAGAACGCGCTGGTTGCTCGCGATCTCGCCGATTGTAAGATGGAACGCATCGTTCGCAGCGAGGATATCGCTCATCTTAGCTTTGCGCTTGTTTTCCACCTCGAGGATGCGGCTCAAGTTTGCAAGTTGTTCCCGATTCGCCGTTTGGGCAGCCTTTTCCGCGTTGAAACACTCCAGCAGCTTGCGATACTCGTAGATCTCGACTATGTCCCGTACCGAGATCGGCGGGACTACGTAACCCTTGTGGCGGATGCCCGAGATCCATCCTTCCTGCGCTAGGCGGTTGCAGGCTTCACGGACGGGCGTGCGGCTGGTTTTACACCGCTGCGCGAGATTTACTTCGGCTAGGAAGTCGCCCGGGCGAAACTCGCACTGTAGTATCCAGTTCTTGAGCCACCGATACACACGATCAACGTCGCCTTCTTTTTTTCTCTCACTATCGGCTCTTCTTGATGCCAATTCTTGTCCTCCAAACATGACCCATTGTAGTCCCAACGACGAACTGTACCGCTTGTTTCCGTAAATTCGAGCAGTGCAGGAGCGGTACCTGATGTCAGTCAGTCGAAACGCGCGCTGAATTCGGCATGCGAGAGGCCGGTGGTTTTCATGTCGAAGTTCAGGATGTTGGTCTCGCCTTTCCAGCCGTGCTACGCAACTTGAAAACTAGCCAAACAGAACACTCCCAGCAGCGGCTTCGTCGATTGGAGTTGGCAAAACAGCAGGTTCTTCAGGACACCGTTGCCGCAGCAAAGGTTACCAGCTATTCAGGAGGGGTGATGCACCAGGCGCCGTCCAGGCTAATCAAAAGGCCTTGAAGCTTGACCTCAAGAACGCCCGTACCTATTACAATCTCGCGCTGGCGCTGGAAAACGCCATTCGGTCTCACCCAACGACCCGGGCGCAGCTGACCGCGCTGGGTATGATCGAGACCAAACTCGGGCGCGTAACAGAGGCGATTGAAATTTCAGGAAAGTACTCGCGTTAACGCCAAAGGCGTCCGCAGCTCATCTCAACCTCGGGTCCTCCCCCAAGTCAAGCGCAATATGCAGGCAGGAATGCCTGTCCTGTGTCTTTACCGCGAGCCGTCGGACCGTAACGGCACCGGCGTAGTGCGGCTCAATTGGGCGTATTGCCGCGCCAGTTCCGTTTCGCCCAGCCGCGTGTAGATCAGTTGCAGCAGATTGTAGATCTGCAAATCGATGATCACGCCGCCGGGATCTTTCAAGCTCAGCGCACGCTCCGCATCGTTGCGGGCATCCGCGAAGTTCCCCAGCCGAAAATTCAGCTTGCCGCGCTCGTAACGGACCGCGCGCACCTTTGGCGCCAGGTCGACCGCGCGATCGAGGTGCTTCTTGCTCTCGCTCAGACGGTTGCGCTTCATGAGAAAGCGGCCGTAGTTATAGTCGAGGAAGGAATCAAACTGCGGGCCATCGTTGATCTGCAGAGCTTTCCGATAGGCTTGCTCGGCTCTTTCGATCTCGCCCAGTGGCTCCAGATTGAGCGCCAAGTAGTCGTAAGCCCTCGGATTGGCCAACTGGAGAGCAATCACCTTTTCAAACTCCGCTACCGCTTCCCTGGGCCGCCTGGCGCGATCCATCAGCGCGCCCAATTGGAAGTGCGCGCCAGCATTGGCCGGATCGATCTTGCAGGCCGTTTCCAACAGTGCCTGTCCATGGGCGGTTTCGCCCTTCATCACGAGCAACTGGCCCGCCAGCGTGAGCGCCTGCGCGTTGGAAGGCGCCAACGAAACGGCCTTCTGTGCCATCGTGTCCGCCCGCGGATAATCACCCATCGAGAATAAAAACCGCGCGAACTCCAGATGCCCCTGAGCATCCTGCGGCGCTCGCTGCACATATTGCACAAACAGAGCCTCCGCTGCCCGGAACTGTTTTTGCGCCGCGCGCAGCCGCGCCAGATCCAGCAGAATCTCGGTGCAAGGCGGCGCGACGGTCTCAAATGGAGCGAGAATGCCCTCCGCCCCAGTGACATCTCCGCGATCTAGAGCTTTCGCGGCAGCTTCCGCCGGCGGACACGTCTGAGCGCGCGCAACGGTTGCCAGCAGGCACAGGCAGATCAGCGCCGCCCTCATGGTTCCGCTACCTTCAAAATCTGGTCAGCCGCAATGTCCTGCAGCACTTGCACCTTGCCGCTGGGCCACCGCAGTTCGATCTCGCGAATGCGCTTATCGCCGCCCAAGCCGAAATGCACCCGCTTGTCGGATGAGCTGGCATACCCGGTCGCTGTGGTCACGTGATTGTATTGGACCAGCCCGGATTCGCCCGTCAGCTTGATCTTCGTGCCAATCCCATCGCGGTTGCTCTGTTTGCCTTCAGTCTGGATCAGGATCCAGTGGCCTGCTCCCGGCGACGTGTTGTAGAGGATCTCTGCCGGGCTCCCGATCACTGAGACGACCGCGTCTACCCGCCCATCGTTGTTCAGATCCCCGAACGCCGAGCCCCGGTGGGCCGCCGGGACGTTCATCGCCGCCCCCGCCTGCGCCGAAACATTGCGAAACGTGCCTTTGCCCATGTTCGCGAATACGGCGTTCGGCTTCCGGTATTGATGATTGCCATAAAGCCCGACATTTTCGCTGACGTGCGAGTTGGCGATGAAGAGATCCTTCAGCCCGTCATTATTGAAGTCATACGCACCAACACCCCAGCCGCTCATGCGATGCGAAGCGAAGCCGATTCCCGACGGATAGGTCCAGGGCATGAAGAAGCCGCCTCCCTGATTGATGTAGAGCGGAAACGTCTCGCCTTCGAGCGCCGTGACGATCACATCCGGGCGCCCGTCATTGTTCAAGTCTCGAAAATCGGCGCCCATGCTGGACACGGGTATCCCGTCCTCGGTGAACGCCACGGCAGCTTCCACGCCGACTTCCACAAATGCGCGGCCGTGCTGGTTGTGAAAAAGGAAATTTCTTTCGTTGTCGTTTGCCACGAAGATGTCCATGAAACCATCGTCGTCGTAATCCGCAACCGTTACGCTCATGCCTTTGCCGATGTGTTGCGCGATTCCGGTAGCGGCTGAGGTCTCAGTAAACGTGCCGTCGCCGTTATTGTGGTAGAGAAAATTTGGCTGGCCCTGAAAATAGGCCGACGTGCAGGAGAGCCGCCGGCCGGGCTCGCCGCACACGCGCGTGTTCGCGAAGGACCAGTCCAGATAGTTGGCCACGAACAAATCGAGCCGCCCGTCGTTGTCGAAGTCGACCCACGCCGCGCCCACCGACCACAACTTCTTTCCCGCCGCGTCCCGACCGCTCACGCCGGCATGCTCGGTCACATCGGTGAACGTTCCGTCGCCGTTGTTGTGATACAGAATGTTGCGGTCGAACCCGGTGACATAAAGGTCGGTGAATTCGTCGTTATCAAAGTCGGCTGCGGCAGCCCCCATGCTGTAGCCTGCTCCTGCCACGCCCGCGCGCGCTGTGACGTCGGAAAAAGTGCCGTCGTGATTATTACGGTAGAGACGGTTGTGGAACGATTCGGGTTCTTTGCTCAGGCCGGGGACTTGCGCGCCGTTGGTGAAGAAAATGTCCAGGTAGCCGTCGTTATCGAAGTCCAGCAGCGCCACACCGCCTAGTACACTGTCGATGATCGGCTTGTTGTCCGTGGTGCTGTTTTCCAGCACGAAGCGGACGCCCGATTGCTTCTGCCGATTCTCGAAGCGAATCTGCTGCGTGGCGGCGCTCGTCGCGGCCGCTTTCGGCTTTTGTAACTGAACCGCCGCGGAAGTAAACACGAAACACGCCAGCACGACAAAGCACCATCGGCGAAACACGATCTGCGGCACGGATTTCCGCATTGTAGCGTCTCGCCGATCCGTTAGTACACTGTTGTCTATGCGCAGAGCTGTGCTGATGGCGTTGCCGATCGTCCTAGCCGTTTGCTGTGCGCCGGCTCTCGCCCAAACCCCGTCAAATTGCCACGGTCCGGCGGAGATCGAGCGGGCGCTCGCCAGACAGCCGTCCGCGGATGCCTTTAACGCGCTGGGCGCCTGGTTCGCCGGGCGCAATCAGATTCCGTGCGCGATTCCGTCTTTCCGTTCCGCCATCCGCCTGCAGCCCAACGCGTGGGACGGCCATTTCAATCTGGCGCTGGCGTTGATGGAGAACCGCGATTTCGAGCACGCGGTCACGGAGCTGCGCCAGGCGGCCAAGCTCAATCCGGGTAGCGCACCGGTGCATACGGCGCTGGGCGTGGCACTGCAGGAGACCGGGCAGTTTGCCGCCGCCGAGACCGAACTGAAAACTGCTCTCGAGCGCGATCCGCGCCTGGTAACGGCTCGCAATCACCTCGCGCAAGTTTTGACCGCGCAAAAGCGCTATGCCGCAGCCATCCGCTATCTGCAGCAGGCCGTCGCGCTCGATCCCAGGGACCCCAGTCTTCGCATCGCGCTGGCGGCAGCCTACTCGGATAACGGCAACACTCATGAGGCCATCGACACGCTGGTCAGTCTGGTCAAAGATCAGCCTGGCTCATCACTCGCACATTTCAATCTGGCTACCATCTATGCCCGTGAGAAGCGCTTCCGTCCATCCGCCGACGAGTACCGCGAAGCCCTTCGGCTCGACCCCGGCAATGACGTAGCGCGCGCGTCTCTGGTGAAAGCTCTCGTCGGTCTGGCGGAGTTCGACGAGGCCCTGCCGCTGATCCAGGACTACGCGCAGCGTAAGCCTGACGATTTCGAAGCGCACTACCTTCTTGGAACCGTCGAGCGCGGCTTGGGCCATTACGAGCCTGCTGAGCGCGAGCTGAAGCGCGCCGTACAAATGGAAGCGGAGCACTACGATGTCCGCTACAATCTCGGCTTCGTCCTGGCGAAGCTAGGTAAGCCGCAGGAAGCGCTTCCGCACTTGCAGAAGGCGCTGGAGTTGCAGCCCGGTTCGTCAGAGGCGCGCTTCCAGCTTGCAGGGGTGCTGCGTACACTGAACCAGCCGGAACGCTCGCACCAGGAGTTCCAGAAATTCGAATCGGAAAAGCAGCAGGGCGTCCAGGCGAACGTTGCTGCCGTGACAGCCACCACAGCCAACCGGCTCCTTGAAAGCGGAGACGCGGCGGGCGCGGTCCAGGCCTACCAGGAGGCGCTGAAGCTCGATCCCAACAACGCCAAGACCTATTACAATCTCGCACTAGCCCTGGACAAAATGGGCGACCATGCGGGCGAGCGTGTTGCGCTGGATAAGTCGATCCAACTCGATCCCAGGCTGTCACTGCCGCAGAACCAACTCGGCCTGCTTGATCTCCAGGATGGGAAAGTAACACAGGCCGAAACGAAGTTGAAGATGGCGCTCGCGCTTGATCCGCAATATGCCGAAGCCCAGAACAATCTGGGTGTGCTCTACGGCCAGCAGGGGCGCAACCGTGAAGCAGAAGCGCTGTTCCGGCAGGCCGTTGAGAACAACCCTCAATACGCTCAGGCGTTCGTCAACCTGGGCCTGATCCTCGCCAGCCAGGACAAGTTTGCCGAAGCCGCCGACGAAATGGAGAATGCCGTTCGCGTCGGTCCTCACCACACCGGCGCGCTGACGGCTCTCGGCATGGTGCAGACCCGGCTCGGCCGGGCGCCGGAGGCTATCCAAAACTTCCGGAGGGTAATCGCATTAACGCCCAGTGCGGCCGAAGCCCATCTGAACCTAGGGATCGCGCTGGGCGACCAGTTGGATCTGGAAGGCGCGCTTAAAGCGTTCTCCGAAGCCGTCCGGCTAAAGCCGGACTCCGCGACCGCGCACTATAACAAAGGGCGGTCGTTATTCGATCTCCGCCGCAACGAGGAAGCCATAAGAGAACTGGAGACCGCGGTTCGTTTGGACCCGCGCCACTCGGCCGCGCTCTACTTGCTTGCGGTTGCCGAAAAACAGCTTGACCAAACCGCCCGCTCGGCTGAAGTCCTGCGCCAGGTTGTGGCGCTGGAACCTCGCAACACCGATGCGCAGTATCTGTTGGGGCAAAACTTTGCCAAGCTCGGCAACCAATCCGGTGCCATCGCACAATGGAAAAAAGTTGTGGAGCTTGATCCGGAGCGTGTCGAAGCGCTGTATAACCTCTCGCGCTATTTAAGCCGAATCGATCCCGCCGGAGCGAAGCAGTACCAGGCGCGCTTCGTTGATCTGCAAAAGAAACGCCGGATCACCGAACGCGCCGATACGCTCAGTAACTTTGCGTTGGCCGCCGCGAGCGCCCGCGACTGGAACCAGGCGGTCGCCCAACTCGAAGAAGCCGTCGAGGTCTGCGGTGAGTGCCGATCGAAAGGCGACCTCTACAAGAACCTGGGCTTGATCTACTGTCGCTCCGGCGCCCTCGAAAAAGGCGAGCGCGAGCTGCGCATCGCGGCGAGCCTCAAACCGAGCGATCCGGATGTCAAGAAATCCTTGGAAATCATCGAAGGGCTTAAGAGGAGCAAGCTTCAGAGGTAGCGGACGTCGTATCCCGCTGACAAAGTAAGCGAAAACGGGCCTCTACCGCTGTTTTTCGCTCTTTTTCGGTAGGTGTGTACGCAGCATCGAGGCGCGATGAGGCACTGGACCTACGTCCGGTTGGTCATCTTCGGCCGGGCGCATCCGTGGTGCCTACTTGGAGGAGCAATCCTCTTACAAAATCATCTTCGGGGAAAAGCTGCACGTACTGCTCGAGGGTTCTTCGGGCTTCTTCGTAGCGTTTAAGGTTGATATAACGCAGCGCCAGCGACTTGTAGAGCACTGGAGTGTAGGGTGAGAGTTCGATGCCACGCCGGAGGGGGTCAATGGCCTCCGCCTCGCGACCCGCCCGCGACAGCGCGTCGGCCAGATCTTCGTACGCCGTGGGCGCGTTGAAGCCCAGTTCGATAGCACGCGTGAGATGATCGACAGCGGCTGTACTCGACGCCGGATCGTTCTGAAGGAGTTTCCGGCCCAACGCGGCTTCGACCAGCGGCTGCGGCTTCTCGTCCTTGCTGAGCTCCTCGAGAACAGCAAGATAGCGCTGCTGGTATTCGGGGTGCTTCCCCATCAGTTCGCCATAGGCTTGCAAGAGCATAATGGGCGGCAATGATGCCCGACTTGTCTCGGGCGGGCCGTTGAAGTACACCAGGTCCGGCAGGTTGGGCAAGCCTTGTGCGAAGGCCACTTCGGGAAGCGGCTGGCCGGGCCGGGCAATGATGCGATGATTTGTCAACACCGCGTGCGCGAGCACCTCCACCCCGCGCTTCGACATGTGGCATCCGGCGCAGTCATCGGCTTGCTCGATCCGGCTGGGCTTCGGCGACTTGCAGCTGGATATTGCATGACACGTCAGACACCTGCCTCGATAATAAGCCGCCGCATCGGCTGGTCGTGGCATCGAATGAATCTGATGACAGGTGAGACAGCTCAGGCGCCCACCACTCGCGCGGTAGCATTTGCTCAACTGCATCGAAGAATGGTGCTCCAAGAGATCGGATTCGCTGGTGGCATCGCGCTTGAGTGGGACTCGCAGAATTGCAAGTGTTGCGCGCAAGGGCGTGCCGGGACGAAAATCGAAATAATCTTTGCCAGGTTGAAGCACTCGCGTTTCGCTGCCTTGGTGACAATTCATGCAGATGTCTTCCGCCAGGCGTGCTGGCAGGTTGGCAGGATTGACGATGCTCTGGTCTCGTCCTTCCGGGACCGAGCCGCGTTTCGACCTTTCGGCTGCATGCAGCGCTCCAGGCCCGTGACAATTCTCGCAGCCGATCGCCATCTCGCGAAAAGTAGGCTCACCGAAGAGGCCGGCGCGATCACGCACCGCCTGCGGCTGCCCACTGTGGCAGGCGATGCACGCGGCGGCGATCGGACGATTGAAACCGTAATCTGCACCTTCGTAGCCGGGCGCGAGGCCCCAGGCCTTCTTACGCGAGTAATAGGAAAGAGGCGCCTGAAACAAGTAGTTCCCGCGGCGCAGAATGTACCCGTAGCCGTTTACTCCCGAACCGATGACGTACTCGAGCTTGTGCGTGGTTCTGAAAACTTCGCGTCCGCCTTCATCCAGTTCGTATTCCGTTTGGAAAAGGGCTGAGCCTCGCCGGAACACTTCAAAATACCGATTCAACTTTTCGCTGAAGATCGATGTGGCGATTGGCACGTTGTCGAGTTGCGCTTGGCTGCTGGCCACGTCCATCGAGCGGCCCATGGCGGTACGGACATAGTCCTGATAGATCTTCGGGTGGCAGCCGGCGCACGTTCGTGCGCCGACGTAGGCCACGCCAGTTGCGGTGTTGCGGTAGGCGAGATTCTCCGCAGCGTCGAGCGACGCGACGATCGACACCACGACTAACATATGCTTCACTACGCCTGCAATCATAGCTCGACCCGCTGAGTGTCGTCATCCGTTTGACAGAGCAGTTCCGTGCTTGGAATCTCTTTGATCTGATGCGTACGCGCACGAAATAGAACAATGTTTATGACGTGCGGCACGGCGAGTGGCGCAACGGACTTCAGTAGAAGCGGGGTATGCATGCTGATAGCGTTGCTATTTGAAGGAGCAGGAAGAAGACAGAATTGATAAGCACCCTAACCCGCTTCCCGCCACCACACTCGTCGTGGTAGAGATGGGTCAAGCTGGATGTATACAAACTGTCCACAGCCTCATATTGACAGTCACCGAAAACTTTGTCATATTCTCTGGAACGATCTTGGCGACTTACACTCGAGTAGGAAAGTACTGAATTACCATCCGATTAGAACTTCCTCCCAAAGACCGATGCCGATACGATTGAACCGCCGGTCGTTTTTGAAGCAGGGGATGCCATTGCTCCATACGGCACGGTATGTGCCTGTCTGGGGTGGTCGTAGTGTGGCGGCCACAGGCTCGCCGCAAAGCGAGTGGCGCCATTATGGAGGAGACGCCGCTTGCACCCGCTATTCTCCGCTTGAGCAAATAAATATTGCTAACGTCGAGAAACTGCGTGTGGCGTGGACTCACAATACCGGCGACAAAATGGATCGCCCGCGCACAACCATGGAATGCACGCCCATCGTGGTTCAGGGAGTGATGTACATTACCACCCCTCTGCTGAAAGTGCGAGCCCTGGATGCAGCATCCGGAAAGTTGCTGTGGAATTTCGATCCGTTCAGCGAAAACGGAGAGTTTCAGAACCCCGTTGCCGAGTCGATCAGGGGTGTCAATCGCGGTGTGACCTATTGGCAGCAGGGCAAGGACAAGCGGATCTTTTCCACGGCAGGAACCCATCTGATCTGTCTGGATGCGACTACCGGCAAGCTGATTTCCAGCTTTGGCGAGAACGGGACTGTCGACCTCACGAAGGGGCTGGGCAGAGACATCAGCGGACTGTTGTATGACGTCACCACCCCAGGCGTCATCTACAAGAATCTCATCGTTCTTGGCTCCGAGGCTGACGAAGGGCCCGAACCAGCCGCACCGGGGCACGTACGCGCTTTCGACGTGCGCACCGGTCAGCAGGTTTGGATCTTCCACACCATCCCTCAGCCCGGGGAATTTGGCCACGAGTTCTGGGCGGGAGGCTCCTGGAAGACAACGGGAGGCGCCAACGACTGGGGTGGACTTAGCCTGGATGAGAAACGCGGATGGGTCTTCCTGGCTCTGGGATCCGCTGCGTTTGATTTCTACGGTGGTCAGCGTCCGGGAGCGAACCTGTTCGCAAACTCGGTCGTGGCGCTGGAAGCGCGGACCGGCAGAAGGATCTGGCACTACCAGATCGTACATCACGATCTGTGGGACCGTGATCTGCCTTGTCCGCCGAGTCTCATAACCGTCGAACATCAGGGCCGCAAGGTTGACGCGGTTGTCCAGTTGACCAAATTCAGTCTCATCTTTGTACTGGACCGCGAGACGGGTAAGCCTTTGTTCCCGGTAGAGGAAAGGCCTGTTCCGGCTTCGGACGTGCCTGGCGAGAAGGCCTGGCCCACTCAGCCATTCCCGCTGAAACCTCCACCTCTGACGCGCATGACTTTCACTGAGGATGAGGTAACCAACATCTCGCCGGAGGCGCATGCTTACGCACTCGAAATATTCAGGAAGGCCCGCGGCGGCAGTCCCTGGACCCCGCCAAGTCAACAGGGGACCATCATCTTCCCGGGATTTAGCGGCGGCACGAACTGGGGTGGCGGCTCGTTTGACCCTGCAACAGGTTGGCTTTATGTAAACACTCATGACGAGCCGTGGCTTCTCACCCTTGTTCCTGCCAAGGCCGACGCCGGTTATCCCTATAACCACAGCGGATACAACCGATTTCTGGATCCCGAAGGCTACGCCGCCATCAAGCCTCCCTGGGGCCAACTAGCGGCCGTGGATTTGAAGAAGGGGGAAATCGTCTGGCAAGTTCCCTTAGGAGAGTTCAAAGAATTGACGGCGCGGGGCATCCCCCAAACCGGGACACAGAACATCGGGGGCTCGCTGGTGACCGCGGGCGGGCTCGTTTTCATCGGTGCAACGCAGGACGAGAAATTCCGCGCTTTCGACAAAGCGACTGGTAAGGTCTTGTGGGAGGCGCAGTTGCCGGCGGGTGGCTACGCCAGTCCCTGCACCTACGAGGTCAACGGCAAACAGTACGTAGTGATCGCCGCCGGAGGTGGAGGTCAGCCGCGCACGAAATCGGGCGATGCCTGCGTCGCATTCGCTCTGCCGTGAGGCTGAATGTAGGAACTCAGGAGCCCGGAATGCTTTCGGGGAAGAGATGCGTACGTGGACGCAGTTGGAACACTCTGCTCCTAGGCGCTATTGTGACTCTCGCTGGTGGGTTCGACGATTTGTGCAGGGCCGCAGGCCAACAGGTTCCCGAGGCGGGCGTTTCGAAGCCCGGCGTGGGAGTTGAGCAGCCCAAGCCGCAGCCCATTCCCTTCAGTCACAAGCTCCACTCCCGGTTCATCCCGGATTGTATGGCCTGTCACGAGATGTCCGGTAACGGTTGGGAAATGAGCTATCCGCCGGAAGCGAAATGCATGGAGTGCCACGCCGTTGTCCGTGCTGCGAGTCCGGCAATCTCCAAGCTGGCCGCCTACTACAACGAACACAAGTCCGTGCCATGGGTGAAGATCTACAGCCTGCCGGATGAGGTCCTTTTCTCGCACAAGAGACACTCTGGCAAGGCCAAAGTGGAGTGCACCGTTTGCCACGGGCCTGTGGCGGAGCGCGAGGTGATCACGAAAGAAAGAGCGACCTGGATGGAATTCTGTGTTGATTGCCACAAGGACAGGAAGGCGACAGCAAACTGTCGTACCTGCCACAATCGCTGAGCGTCAGTGAAAAACGTGTTGCGCCGACAGAACCACCGCTCGTGGCTCTACAATAGGAAACTCGATCCCTTCTCCTTCATGCATTGCCGGCGAGTGTGGTTGAGAAATCCGCTGCCGCATTTGGCGACGCAAGCCATATTGGCATTTCCTTTGGCCTGGTTCCTCGTGTATGCGCAAGCTCAAGATGCATCAGTGCCGGACCTGATTTCGCTTCAACAAATACAATCGGAGGAATTCGAGCGTGCCGTCGGCGAGCAGATCCGCCTCGCCTATCAGGAGACCCTCGGTAACCCGCGAGATGCCGAGGTGATCGGCCGGCTGGGCATGATCCTCCAGTGCTACCGAAAATATGAATTGGCGGAAATCTGTTATCGACGCGCGTGGGCCCTGTCGCCACGTTCGATCCGCTGGGCGTATTACTTAGGGAACGTCGAGGGGTGGCTGGGCAGGACCCAGGAAGCCATCGATCATGTTCGGCATGCGTTGAAGATTGACCAGAAGTACGCACCCGCACAGGTGCGTCTGGCTCAGTTGCTGTTTGAGTCTGGCGATACGCAGCAGAGCATCAAAGAATATGAGGAATCCATTCGGCAGAATCCTCGTCTGGCTGCTGCTCACCTTGGGCGGGGTCGCATCCTGGCTGCCGGCGGGGACTGGCCCGGGGCGATCGCGTCGTATCGCACTGCCTGCGAACTCTTCCAGAATTATGCAGCCGCTCACTACGCCCTCGCGATGGCGTACAAAACAACCGGCGATGAGACCAGAGCACTTGAGCAACTGGACCTCTATCAACATTTCAAGAAAACGCCGCAGCCTTCCGAGGACCCGTTGATGGATGCAGTCAGTTCGCTCTATGTGGGAGGGAATGCCCTTTTCGCGAAGGGGTCTTCGCTGGCTCAGAAAGGCGAGACGGAGCAGGCGGCCGTTGAGTTTGAATCTGCTCTGAACCTGAATCCCCGGCTCATAATGGCCCATGTGAATTTGATCGCAATGTATGGCGACCTGGGCCGGCCAGACAAGGCCGAGGAGCACTTCCGCGAGGCGGTCAAGCTGGATCCTGGCTGGGCTGAAGTCTACTATAACTGGGGGCTGCTGCTATCCCGTCAGGGAAAGTCCGCGGAGGCGGGCGTGGCGTTCAGGAAGGCGATAGAGCTCAACCCAAACTATGCGACCGCGCACGTTGAGTTGGGTCGGCTCCTGGATGAGGACGGCCGCATGAGCGAAGCTCAAGAGCATTTTCGGCTGTCGCTCGAAAACGCGCCTGACAACCGGCAGGCTCACTACCTCTTCGGGTGCAGCTTGATTCGTACCGGACAATTCGAACGAGCCATCGCTCAATTGCTCAAGACCATCAAAGTAGAGGACAACAAGACTCCGCTCTGCATGCAAGCTCTGGCGTCTGCCTATCAGAGCACCGGCGACCTTAAGAGAGCCCTTCACTACACTCGCCAGGCACTTGAGCGCGCTGCCTCGTACAAGATGGATGAATTAGCCGCACAACTCCAGAGAGACATCGATCGACTTTCGGAGGAAACCAGAGTTCCATGACAGGGCGGTGGCGGGCCGCTTGGGTATCACTTGGCGTCATTGCTTTTCTTACCGTCGCCTGGAGAACCGCCGGGACGGCACAAAGTCCTGTGGAGAACGCAGGGCTGTTTGAGGATAATTCCACGGTAACGGGCCTCGACTTTCAGCACTTCATCGGTGCCACTGGGTCGTATTTCCTGCCGGAGATTCTGGGGTCGGGCATAGCGTTATTGGATTATGACGGTGACGGGGATCTCGATGTCTACGTTTTGCAAGGGAACATTCTCGACAAGACAAAGTCTCTGAAGGACGTTATTTTTCCGGCACCCAAAAGGCATTGGCCGGGCAACCGGCTTTTTAGAAACGAGTTGATTCCCACCGGAAAGCTTAGCTTTGTGGACGTGACTGAGCAAGCGCGTGTCGGAGGAAGTGGCGGGTACGGGATGGGCGTTGCTGTGGGTGACTACGACAATGATGGCCATCCTGATATCTTCGTAACTAACTTTGGTCGGAATATTCTTTATCACAATAACGGAGATGGCACCTTCACAGATGTAACGGACAAGGCCAGTGTAGGAGCGGATTCTTTCAGCGCAAGCGCTGCTTTCTTGGATTATGACCGGGATGGATATCTTGATTTGTTTGTAACTCGCTATAACGCCTTTACAGTTCAAGCTAATAAGAAATGTTATAGTTATGCGGGCGGCCGGGAGTATTGTGGACCCGGGGACTACCCGCCGCTGTCAGCCAAGCTCTATCACAATGACGGTCACGGACATTTCGTGGATGTGACTCAGCAGGCCGGAATCGCAGCCTCGGTTGGTAATGGACTGGGAGTGGTGTGTGCCGACTTCAATGGTGACGGCTGGACCGATATTTATGTTGCCAATGACAAAACGCCGAATCATCTTTGGATTAACCAGCATGACGGAACCTTCAAAGACATGGCCCTGATAGCCGGCGCGGCTTACAATGGCGATGGCAAGGCCCTTTCGGGAATGGGGGTCACCGCCGGCGATTTTGACAACGATGGAGACGACGACATATTCGTCACGAATCTCACCGGCGAACCGAATGCCTTGTATCAGAATGACGGGTCGGGAAGGTTTGAAGATGTAACGAACCTCTACCGACTCGGGCACACCAGTATCCCATTCACGGGCTTCGGCACACTTTGGTTCGATTATGACAACGACGGGCGATTGGATCTGTTTGTTGCAAATGGAGAGGTCAGAATTATAGATTTGCAGCGAGGGAAGGCTTTCCCATACAGCCAGAAGAGCCAGCTTTTCCACAACGAAGGCAAGGTGTTCCGAGAGGTGACGGCTCGGGCTGGCGCGGTATTTCAACTTTCTGCGGTCAGCCGGGGCGCAGCCTTCGGCGATATCGACAACGATGGTGACATAGACATCGTGGTCACTAACGCCAACGGCCCCGTGCGGCTGTTGCTTAACCAGTTCGGTTCCCGGAACCACTGGCTCCAGGCTCTGCTACAGGGAGTGCATACAACTCGGGATGCGTATGGCGCAGTTGTCATCTTGCACCGTAAGGGCCGGCCGCCAATCCGGCGTCACGTAGGCACCGATGGCAGCTATCTGAGCGCGCACGATCCGCGTGTCCACTTCGGCCTGGGAACGGGTGCGGAGCTGAAGGAGGCACCCCCGAAGTACATAGTTGTGATCTGGCCGGACGGTTATAAGGAGTCATGGGAAGTGACGCAACCCGACCGGCTCATGCATCTTACTGAGGGAAAGGGTAAGTCCGTCAGGTGATCCTGCACTGGCGCCGTGCGCGATCTTTATCCCATGCGCGATTTCCACGCTGCCGTCTCGCGGCTTACGTGCACAGAGCAAAGCAGGCTCTGGTATCTCCGCAACTGGCGGTATCAGAGGCGGACTGACTTCGAGGGTAACATGATTCAGAAAGGTGTTATGCGTTTCCTGCTCCTTCTTCTCCTCCTGGCTCCGCTACTCGTCCCGGCGCAGAAGTTGCGTGTCGGTAGAGCGGAAGTCGTCATCACTCCCCCGGCCGGGATGCCTATGGATGGCTACTACTCTACGCGCCTGATGGAACGTGTGCATGACGACCTGCATGCAAAGGCGATCGTTATTGCATCCGGAGACCAGCAGGTCGCGCTGGTGGCCTGTGACCTCGTCGGAATCCCGGCTGGTGTGATCAATGAAGCCCGACAATTGATCCAGGCTGATAACGGAATCCCCGGGGCGAACATCATGATCAGCGCAACCCACAGCCACACCGGTCCGCTCATCCCGACGGAGGGTGCCCGGGAGATGGCTTACGGCGGCCAGTTGCCCGTAGCCCAGCGGTACCGCAGGGACCTGCCGAGAAAAATCGCGGAAAGCGTGCGCCTGGCGAAGGATTCGCTAGCGCCGGCGCAGGTGTCGTTCGGAAGGGGCAAGGAAGAGAGCCTCAGCTTTAATCGCCGCTTCTTCATGAAAGACGGGACCGTCGGATGGAATCCAGGTAAGCTGAACCCGAACATCATCAAACCGGCCGGCCCAATTGATCCGGACGTACCCGTCGTGCTGTTCGAGTCTCCAACGGGTCAGCCTCTCGCGACATATGTGAATTTCTCGCTGCATCTTGATACGGTGGGCGGCATGGAGGCATCGGCGGACTACCCATACACACTCTCCACGATACTCAAGAAGGTGAAAGGCCCCGAGATGCTAACCGTGTTCACCATTGGGACGGCAGGAAATATCAACCATTTGGACGTTAATAGCGCGGCCCCGCAGAAGGGCCACGGGGAGGCAGCACGGATCGGTACGGTTCTTGCTGGTGAGGTCTTCAAGACCTATACTCGTTTGCAGCCTCTTACCGATACTCGAGTCCAGGTCTCCAGCGCAACGGTATCCCTTCAGCCCGCGCGACTCGAGCCCGGCGATGAAGAACGTGCAAGAGCCTTCGTGCAACGCCTAGATGCCGGTGCACCGGTCAAATTTCTCGATACCGTATTCGCTTTCAAAGTGCTAGATACGGTGGCGCGGCAAGGCAAACCGCTGAATGCGGAGGTACAGGTGATCGCACTAGGCGATCAAATCGCCTGGGTCGGACTGCCGGGTGAAATATTCGTGGAACTGGGATCGGCTATCAAGCAGGCTTCCCCATTTCCTCTGACCATCATCGCGGAGCTCGCAAACGGCCCTTTCACTTACTTCCCGAATGAAAGCGCGTTTCCGCAAGGCAATTATGAGGTGGTCACTTCACGTGTGACCGAAGGCTCGGGTGAAAAACTGGTTGCCACTGCCAGGCGCCTGTTGAACGAATTGTATCCGGAGCGCCCATAAGCGATTATGCCAACGCTTCAACAGCCCGACCTGGATGGCCAAGCCGGAATCGAAACTGGCGCCTATCTGGGATCCAGTCGCCCGAATCTTCCCCGGCAATCTGCAGTCCATCTGTGCCAGCGTCAGTGTGCGCTTCCGGAGTTGTCGGGATTCGGCGGCAAAAGAAGACCCCCTTCCCCGAAGGCCCACAAAAACGCTCGGCTACTTGAACGCCCGGGTAGCGACTTTTTGTATGGGCGCGTCAGACTAGATTCGATTTCGCTCGACGGCTGACCAATGAAAAGCGCGTGCCTGCCGTGATAGGACACCAGATAAGTGACGTGACCGGTCGTTCACGTCACTTAACGCCCTGGGAGGGGGAGTAATTTCGGAGTCGAACCCGACAACTTCACGACAACTGGCGTGGTTTGGCAACCCCGGTCTGAGACAAAAAAAGGCGCCGGTTTGGGAGCCGGCGCCGGGTGGAGACGTGCTATTCAGCGGCACTTACCCCTTGATTCGGTAGGCTCGGTCGCCCTTTTCGGTCTTGAAGGACTCCACTTTGAGCTTCAAGCGCTTGCCGAGCGTGCCGGAGATGAACCCCCGCACTGGCGCAAAAACGGCTAGGGGCAGGAATGCCGATAAACACTACGCGACTACTTACGCGCGCACTTAAACAATCTTGAACCAAGTCGCCACTCGTTACACCAGGATGCGAATTGGTAAGGACTTCTCGTGCCAATTAGCGCGTTTGAGCGAGTAAAGAACGTGCCGCCGCAGGGGACTCGATTCTGGAATCGACGGGTGATCGAAATCGCTGCAGTAGACCATTCCGACCTTTTCCATGACTCTCCGCGAGCCAGTGTTCGCCTCCACCGCGAATGCGACCACTGTCTCAAGGTGGAGTTCGCAAAAACCAAACGCCAGCGCTGCAAGCGAGCCTTCGGTGGCCAATCCTTGACCCCAAAAACGAGGAATGAGGCGGTACAAAAGTTCGACAGCCGGCACGAACGGCATGTCGGGTGGTACCCATTTCAGACCCAAAATACCGGCAAAGTCGCCTCGCACATCGAGAGCCCATGGTCCAAATCCGTGGGTCTCCCAATGCTGCTCGATGCGCGTCATCTCGCCCAAGGATTCCTCCGGAGTGAGGAGCCCGGGAAAGTATTTCCTTACGCCGGGATCGCGGTTCATTTCTACGAATCCGTCGCGGTCCTCGGGCACGAAGCGCCGGAGCACCGCTCGCGGCTCTGCGCGGCTCACCACCCCATGTTAGCGTTCCAATCGCGCAATACGCCGTAGTGTTTACAGATTCGGTCCCACTTGGGCAAGAAGTAAGGTTTCCTTCCGTCACGCCGGGCTGGGACCCCGTCCTCGAACGTCCCGCCCGTCGAAGTTGGTGGTAAGCCCGTTTTGCGTTCTTCGAAGACAGAGATGCGGACCGCTATCCCTTGCATCCTAGGCATACGAGCGCCAAACCGTTTCTGAACGGCGCTGGCCTATACCCAAATTGGGGTTTGATTACAAACTTTCCAGCTCTATCTATGAAACCCCAGTTCTGACCCGAACCAAGTGCTGAGGGACCGCAGTTGCTCGGACAAGCGGGCGCAAGATCCTCTGAGAACGATCCGACCGCTTCATCATTCGGTCTCAACCTCACCTTGCCCTCAGTATCGACAAAGACCAGCCGTTCCCCATCCATCACAGCCGCCCACCCCTCAGAGAAATCGCCATCCTGGCTGGCAGGTTGTCGAGCGATTACGACATCGCCATGATGGGTGATAAAACCATCGTTGGTCGCAGCCAGCCCATTTGAGAATTCACTTGCCCACGTGAAACGAGGTTTTATGACGAATTCACCGGACCTGTCGATGAAGCCCTGCAGCGCATGGAGTCCAGCATCGGGAGATGCGCAAGCTAGACCTTCCGAAAACCGACAGCCCTCCCCGTAGCGTGCCGGTAAGACATATTTGCCGTTGCGGTCAATGTAGCCAATACGCGCTTTAGAAAGATCCTTGTTGCGGCATGGTCCGGTGCAGACTGGCGCAAGACCATCAGAAAACGATAATGCCCAGTTGAAACGTGGCGGAATGACGTATTGCCCGGACATGTTGATATAACCGAACAGAGTGTTCTTGTTCCAGTATTCGTCTGCCAGGGCTGGCGTAACGAGGGCCAACCCTTCTGAGAAATCGTCAACCGACCCGAATTTGGCCGGGATTACGAACTGACCACCGGAGTCGATGAAGCCCACTTTCCGTTCACGGAAACTGCGGCAAGTCCTTCCGCGAACGAGCGGGCATTCTGTGACGGTTGTAAGCGTATTCGGACCTGACCGGATTTGTCGATGAACGCAAGGTAGGGACGGCCCGTCCGGCAACTTGCCAGCGTTCCGCACATCACGAGCGATAGAAGGACGGGCGCGGCAGCGTTCGTCGTGAGCATCGATCGCACGTCAAGAGCTTCGCATATTGAACCTATCGCCTCAAGCGGCATCTCCCCTGTGAAGTGGGTTGTGGCCGATACTTGGGGTTTCCTTCCATCACGCCGGGATGGAGCCGTTTTGGTGGCCGCCGTCGAAGTTGGTGGTAAGCCCGTTTTTACGCTACTGAACGCGAATCACCGAATGCGGCGGGGGACAGGTGGAAATAGCCAAACCGGCAGAGACGCTGGGACCACAAATGGAATCAGAGGAGGCTCCGGCAGATCGAGAAGCGGTCGCAGGTGCTTTGGGGCAGCAAAAAACCCGTGTCCTTGGATTAGAGTCTTTGAGCTAATCTCCCGTATTCTCGCGGGAACAGTCCCATTTGCTCCGTATCCATTACCAACGTAGCTGCGAGCGCCCCTCAGAAGATGCTGCGTTAGCTGAATCGGGCTCTCGATCCGACCATACACTGCAACCCAGTTCTCGCCCGTGGGTTCGTCGTAGCCGCTGACCTGGGTTAGTTTAGTCCAAAGTGAGGTCTCATCAGCGGGGAATGCCAGCGGCTGCACCACACTGTCACGGGTTGAATTGACCTGCTCAATCATACTGAGCCAGCGACGGCCCCGGATGAGAATGCGCCCATCACGTTCGCATTGCTCGTCCATGAAAGTGCCCTCGAAGGTCCAACCCGAACGCGCAACGATGACGACGGTCTTTCCGTTGTAAACTTTGAGATTACGAAGGGTCTCGCAGACGCTAACGACGGGAACTGCGCGCGATTCCTGAGCGTACGCTCCCCCAGCGCAGGTCCAGCAGGCGGCCAACAGGGCCAGTCTGGCGCCGACCATAAGCAAAGAATACATCATCATGGCAAGCGTTCGATCCTGCGGGTGAGCTTACTGGCCGAGACGTGTTCAATGGGCGATATGTGGGGTTACCTTCCATGGGAAGGGGTGAGAACTTCGACGCCATACTTTCCAGAAATCCCGTTTGGCGTTCCAACGTTCCCGGCCCCGATCAGTAGTGAAGTTACCTCCAGCCCTCGCTAGTGTAATCCGGGCAGAGGGCCGCGGCTCGATGCAGGGCTTGCGAGACGCGCCGGGCCGTTGCTTTGTCGGTGAAGAGGAACGTCGCACCTACATTTGGGGAACTGACTCTCACCGTGAACATCGCGGGATCGGTCGTTGTGACCAACCTTGGGTGATTCTCCTGTTCTATCTGATCCATGGACCGCAATTTGATGTCGTTGTCGTTGACAAATTGGAGCGGGATCTCAAAGTCCCTGTCCATCTCGCCGACGCTCAAGTGAAACCGCAGCAGGCAGCTACCGACCTCCGCCGTCACATTGGTCAGTTTGTAGGCACGGCTTGCGGGTGGTGTGTATCCTCTACCATCGCGGATGCGCTTGCTGACGGTATAGCTGATCCTTTGCGGGAGGTTCTGTTCAAGAAAGCGCATAGTGTCTTGCAGGCTTCTGCTGTTGTCCGCCGGCTTCTCTTGTGCGAACAACGTAACCGAGGCCGCTAAAGCGAGAGCGAAACGGAGTCGTTTCATGAGCCAATTATATAGCCCAAAACGGCACGCCACCGGTGGCTGACAGCCGCGTGAGGCGATCAGTGATGGTGGTCCCTACCGCGACACTGGCTTGCCTTGCCACTTGGCCGAAGCGTAGATGTGAACCGGTCAAAGCGAGCCAGACCCAATCTGGGACGTTGACCCAACCCGACTCGGGTCAGTTTACGGAGGACCTGGAACCCATGTACATGACGTTGGAGCCCTCCGGCGGACCCGGACTGAGCCGGGAGATCGTGCAACACAAATTGCGGACTTGTCTCAAATCAGCGGCTTCGGGAGCAAATGCGCGCCACATGTTCGAGCCTCCACGCAGTGCCCCGGCGTGTTGTCAGCGCCTGTCCGTTTAGCGTGGCCGCGATCCCGCGCAACGTCGCGCCCCCATTTCGCAGCCGCCGGACTTCTGCGAGTACGGCCTGTTCCGGCGCGTCGGGTTCTACGTGTTTGCCGTCCGCAGCCAACCGGTAGCCGAAAGCGATGTTGCCCGTGCGCTCGCCCTGGCTTCGTTTATGCCGCAGGGCATCGCGTGTCCGCTCGCCGATAGCCTCCCGCTCCCACTGCGAAACCGCCGCCATGATGTTGATGACCAGCCGTCCGCTCGCTGAGCCCGTGTCCAAGCTCTCCGCAACGGAAATGAGCGCAACCCCGCGACGCTCGAACAGTTCCAGCAGCTCGCAAAGGTCCTTGACGCTGCGCGTCAGCCGGTCCAGCTTGGCCACGATCACGGCCCGAACTTGCCGTTCGTGAACCAGCTTCAGCACGCGCTGAATGCCCGGCCGGTTTAGCGTCTTGGCCGACTCACCACCGTCCTGCACTACGTCCACCAGCTCGGCCCCGTGCACGACGGCCATGGCGCGGATCTTCTCCACCTGGGCGTCGAGCGAGATACCTTTTTCCGATTGCTTCGCCGTTGAGACACGGCAGTAGCCTATAGCCAACATGAACGCATGTTAGTTCCATGCGCGGCGGAAGTGAAGTTATTTGTCCGAAGCCGGTATTAGGTACTGTGGCTGGTCTGCGGAGACATCAATGATCATGGTTTCTTCGGGCTCCTCCAGTGGAGGCGACGCCATAACGAGTACGACCGTCTGGTTGTTGGTGTTCACGTCAAACTGATCGGCCTGTCCCAGGTACTGCTTTCCGAGCCAGATGCCCATGGTGGCGTTACCCTGCTCCAGTATTTTGAGCTGAGCCCGCCGCAGTGAGATTCGGCCTCGCGCCTTGCCGGCGGCAGATGGTCTCGGCGAATACCGGGGACTTCCGGCGCCGCTCGATGGTGCGTGTCGAAACGTTGAACCAGGCCGCAATTTCCTCGTCGGTGCACTGCATCGCGGCCAGCTTCTCCAGTTCGGCCAGATTGATGCTTGCCGCGGTGCCGCGCCGCGCCATCAAATACCTCCTCTGCGTCCTCTTGTCAGGAATCTCGACAGTTCATCGCCCATCGGCGTTAAGGCAAATCCATCCTGCTCAATTCCAACTACCGCCAGATAATTCAGAGGTCTGACTCTCCTCGCAGCTGCAAAATCTGAAACCTAGCCTGTGCATCCAGAGGCCCAGAAAGCCATAGCCATGAACAGATGCCCCCATATCCTCTGAGTACCACTTGACCTGTTCAAGCTGCTCATGCAGCCATTCCAAGTCGCGGATCTGGTCGGCTGGTACTGGTTCAAACCGCCTGACCTTACTTCCGGTCCTCTCAAGCATCACTTGGCTTAACTCTTGCAAGGCATGCCCGATATGTTCCGGGTTTTGCGAACAAGCACCGCGACCGGCAATATCGCTGATCAATGCGAGGCACCGCCTGGCCAGTTCGATGTTGTTCGGGACGGTGAAAGAATCAGAGTCTCGGCATTCCATGGATCAAATCTCCTTTAGGTTCAGGTCGGCAGGCCTTCTCGTGCCCTCAATCAATCGCAACTCTTCGGACCAGTCCGCCAGTGCCAGGCATAGCCCCTGCACGTCTGGATGGCCGGCCCGGATTGAAGCTTCGATTTCCGCGATCTCGCGGCGGCAACGGGCGATTTCAAGATATTGAGTGGACATTCGGCTAATGCTCACTCAGCGCGGTCAGCGCCTCCCGGATTTCGTAGTCCACGATCGCACGGCATTCCTGGACATCGGAGACCGCGGCGATCCGGGGTGCCACCTTATCGGGCAGCAGCAGCAGCCGGTTGCGCGCGGTCAAGATCATGCCTGACCACGCGGCTTCCACCTCGGCGACATCTACCAGCTTGCCCTCGATCACTTCAACCGCCAGCTTCTCCCTCTTGACGCGCAGCCACTCCCGTGCCCGTTGCGCTTCTGAGAAGGAAGCCCGGTCCTCCGGTGGCGCATATGTCCGGCCGCTCTCGACCGAGCGCAATTCGTGCGACGCCCTCGCTGACTGTTTCGGCGCCCCGCGCTGCCACTGCCAAGCATCCTTGTTCGCTTCCCATTGCGCTGCTGCGCTTTCGGTATCAATCAGGCCGCGGCTGTTGAGTTTGACCTTACCGGACTTTAGCCGCTTATAGGCTGCCTGTTTGCTGATGCCAATCTGAGCGGCCCACTGCGGTACAGTCACGTCGGGCATTGTTCAGGCCTGCCTCTGTTTCTTGTTGATCTCAGCCTGCCCATCGCGGTTCATTGGGAAACGCTCTTTCGTGATGGACGCGAAGCTGCGGCCATCGCCTTCGAGCGTGGCCTGTTCACCAGCAAAGTCCTGCCAGCGGAGTAACGCTAAGTCTACGTACTTCGGGTCAATGTCGATTCCGATGCAGTGACGCTCCGTCATTTCACAAGCGACCAGCGTCGTGCCGCTGCCCAGGAAGGGGTCATAGACGGTCTCGCCCCGTTTGGTATGGTTCAGAATGGGCCGACGCATCAGTTCAATGGGCTTCTGCGTCCCGTGCCCTGTGGTCTTCTCGTCCAGGTTGCCACCGTGAGGATTGAGATTCTGCACGTCCCACACTGTGGATTGGGTGCGATCGCCGCGCCAGTGCGCCGTTTTCCCGTTCCGGACGGCGTACCAGCAGGGCTCGTGCTGCCAGTGGTAGGCGCCTCGGCTGATGACGAAGTGTTGCTTTCGCCAAATGATTTGCCCGCGAATGCGGAAAGTAGCCGCCGAGAGGGTCGCCGCGACCTCGCCGGCATAGATCCCGGCGTGCCAGACATAGGCGACATCGCCCGTAAAGAGCTGCCAAGCTGCGGTCCAGTCTACCCGGTCGTCATTCTGTACCTTGCCTCCCTGGACGGTACGGGGGTTTAACCCGCCCTCCTCCCGCCACTCCGGCTCATACTGGACTCCGTATGGAGGGTCGGTGGCCATGAGGAACGGCACCGTTGCGCCGCAGACGCGCGAGACAGCGTCGGCAGAAGTAGCGTCGCCGCACAAGAGTCGATGCGGCCCCAGAAGCCAGACATCGCCCGGCTGGGTGACCGGGTGCTCGGGAAGGTCCGGCGCGGAATCGGCGTCCGTCAGCCCATCAACGAGGGCCGGAGCCTCACCAGAAATGAGGAGATCGATGTCATCGAGCACGCCCTTGAGATCGGGGAATTCCGCGACTGCGTCGAGGACCAGTTCATCGAGCTTATCCCGATCGATGCTCGCCAATTCCGTCACCCGGTCGAAGGTGGCGAGAATTAGGGACTCCTCGGCCGGGCTTAAATCCACGTAGGTGACCGGGACTCTTTCGCGGCGGGCGATGGCCATCGAAACCCGCAGATGTCCGTCAACCACGAATCCGGTCCTCTGATTCAGGACGACCTGCTGAACCCAGCCAACCTTATCGAGCACCGCCCTGAGCGCTTCTTCCTGCTCGCGCGGGTGGATCCGCCAGTTCCGCGGGTTAGCCAGTAACTGCTCGGGGTCTGCCTCGCCGTGACCGACGATCCGGTTCTGCCAGGTCCGCGCTTTTTCTAACTTAGTGTTAGCAGGCATCAGTTCAATTTCGTCAACCGGCGAGTCAACCGCCGAGTCAACCAGTCAACCCCGAAAATCCCTCAGTAGCTGCCGCCTTCTCGCAATCTGGCCACCCGCAGGTGCAGCTTCGCCACACAGTACCTTCTGATTCAGGACTGCCTGGTATAGCACGCTACGAACCGCGCGGAAACGAGGTGCACACGGCCCATCCGCGCGAGAGCCGGGCTCTACAGGCGTAGGGGGCGATGATTTCTCTAGTACCACTGGCCCACAACCGCTGGGCACCCGTTCTGTGAAAATCCGCGAGTTTTGCCCCCCAGGGGGTTCTCCGCGAAATGGCTTCATCAATTTCCAACCGGCTTTGTCCGCGGCAGCGACAGCAACGCCATCAACTCGTCTCCGACATGGTCGTCTTGTTTCTCGATGGTGAGGCGCGGCCGGCTCGCCGGCGTCAGCCCAAACTCGCGGGATAATTTCGTAATCGTGTCCACGCACTGATTCACCACCGTTAACAGCGGACTCTGCATCACGTAACCGCTCGGCGACTTGTAGAGAATTCCCAATTGGTTCAATTTCTCCTGCGCTTTCACCAACGTGCTGACGGTAAGACACAAATTGCCCAGCATCAACCCGTCGGCTTCCGTCAGCACTTTCATGTGCTTCAGTATCAGACTGAGGCGCCGCCATTCCTGCCTGGCACGCTCGTCCAGGTAGGCGGGGCATTTCGGCGTAATCCCCCGTGGCTGTGGTTCGCGACCGTTGAGCCGCCGCTTCCCGGGTCGCCCCTCAGCAATCTCGATCGCCGTTGGTTTCGGAATGGGGCCTCGATATCCCAATCAATAATCTCCCTGTCCAGTTCAGTCCACCCGGCTATGAGATGACTTTTGAACGTTCCGCTGCAACGGCGTCAAACGCACGTCCATCACATTCGAGCGCCGCCTGCTTTCCCGTGTATTCCTGCCAGCGCTTGACAATGCAGTCGGCGTACTTCGGGTCAATCTCCATGAGCCGGGCCTTCCGTCCGCGCCGCTCGCAGCCGATAATCGTTGAGCCAGAGCCGCCGAACAGGTCGACCACGAGGTCGCCCGACTTACTGCTGTTCAGCAAGGCGCGCTCAACCAGCTCAACGGGTTTCGCCGTCGGGTGCATCCGGTTGGCGGCTGGCTTCTTCTCTTGCCACAACGTTGACTGCGACTTGTCGCCGTACCAGGAGTCCTTTTGACCGGCCACGTGGCAGTAGAAGATCGGCTCGTGCTGGAACTCGTACCTCCCAAATCCCCAGGCGAAGGTGTTCTTAGCCCAGATGATCTGGCAGCGAACCTCCAGACCGGCGGTCTCGAGTGCATTCTGGAATTCGCGTTGCCAGGAGGACGAGTGGCAGACGTAGAGCGATGCGCCCAACTTGGCGATGTGGCGGTAGTTACTGAACGCCGCCGCCAGGAACTGCTGGAACTGCTCTGCACTCATGCGATCACCCTGAATCTTCAGCCGGTCCTCGGTGTATCCCTCGTAGTCGACGTTATAGGGCGGGTCGGTGAACACCAGGTCCGCCGCATCGCCGGCCATCAGCCGATCCACGTCGTAGCGAACCGTCGCGTCGCCCACCAGCAGCTTATGATTGCCGAGACTCCAGAGATCTCCCGCGACCGAGGTGGGCGTTTTCGGAAGCTCCGGGACCGCATCCTCGTCGGTAAGGCCCGTGACTGCGCTGTCATCCGCGAGTAACCGCGATAGCTCCAGCTCGTCGAAGCCGGTCAAATCCAGATTGAAATCGAGGTCCCGAAGGTCGGTCAACTCCGACCCCAGCAAGTCCTCGTCCCACCCGGCGTTCAGGGCGAGCTGGTTGTCCGCGAGAATGTAAGCGTGCTTCTGCGTTTCGCTCAGATGGTCGAGGACGATCACCGGGACTTGCTGGAGCTGCAGCTTGTGGGCGGCGAGCAGCCGGCCGTGGCCGGCAATGATGCCCGCATTGGTATCCACCAGAATCGGGTTGTTGAACCCGAACTCTGAAATGCTGGCGGCGATCTGCGCAACTTGCGCGTCCGAGTGGATCCGTGGATTCCGGGCGTAAGGAATCAGTTTGTCGAGCGGCCAGTGCTCGATGTGCCTGGCTATAGCATGCGAGGCCATGCGTCACCTCATAAGAACTGCTGCAAACTTTTTGGAGGAATCTTCCGGAGGGTGCGCTTTGCGCTGGCCTGGCGAACCGAGCCTCTGCCTACAATCTTACGCCGATGGTTGGAATTTGTATAGAGTGCTGTTCAAGAGGGATGTCTGTTTTGCCGTTGAAATTCAGCTGGCTCTTCCCATTTGCCGCTATCGAGCCTGCTTGCCCGCACTAGTCCGTGATTCCCGCGAGCCTCTTATATGCCCGGATTACCGTGTTTTGAAACTCCCACGCTTGTTGCCCAGGTGGTGGCGCCCCCTTCCACTCCAGTTGCCAGGCGAACCCTCTCGAAAGCGGTCGTGCGATGACCCGCAAGGCATGCCCCGCGAACTCGGGATACTGTGCGGCGGCTTCGGCAAGAGCAAGGCGGTTCAGCTCGGGGTCGATCTCAATCGACTGCATATGGACATCATATCTTTGTACCTTGTGGTTGACCCGACGGTAACAGTTGTCACAGCGATGCCATCGTGATAGCGTCAAACCCAAATGACGCTGGCGGAAATTCGGGCCCTCGTTTCAGCGGGCGTCTGCAACCAACCCTTGCCGCGACGAGTTGACGGAAAGTGTCTGATCCTCTCACTGACGCCTTCGACCTGCTGCCATGCAAAGGAACTGCTGGTCCGGAGCCGAAACGGAGGCTTCGTTACCCGAGATTGTTTGAACTGTGGCTCAAGCGCAAACTATGTAAGGCTGACTCAAATTCCTGATCTCGACTGCGCCGGATGTCTCAGGTTCAATCGGCTCGGCACTGTTGAGCCGATACTCAAGGAACGGAACTATTGGTATCGATGTACTGGCTGTCGCCGGGAATGGGAACTCGCCGGAATCGTGCCTGGTTGGTCAGAAGCGTTCGAATACTCAGGACTAGCGGCTCCGGGCGACCCGACTTTTCTCGGCTGACCCTCATGCCTTGCCGATTACATGGACTTGGGATGGCGAACTTGCGGCGTCCGGCGGACCCTTTCAACGCGAGATGCAAGGGAGTCGGATCGAATGGCACTCGGTTCAGGCCCGTACGGATGGCACCGGGCGGATTCGCGGATGATCTGGTAAACCCGCGATGCGCGGTCGCTCGCCATGGCGCTTGAAAACGTGGCCGGTGATCGAGGCCGACCTAACCAGGCTGACGCCCGGCCGATCGAACGGTTCCCTCTACCAAACCAATACCAGGCGACTCCCGAAGATGTGCACCCGCCCGAGTCTTTTTATTGCGGCGTGAGTCCCGCCCTCCAACAAATTAAACGACCAGCCTTATCCCCGCAGTGTAAGCTCCTGAAAACAAGCGGTCAGCGGGGAAGGCGGGTATAGCTGCCGTCCTGTCCGTTTCATATAGCATGTGTACGATGATGCGTGCTCCGAAATAACGATCCGGGCGCCGTGCGCTAGGGGACCTATCCCCGCTATCCCCGCACGGCCTTTCCTTTCATCATCATGAGGCGCGGGGATAGCACTTCCGTTCCCTGCGACTTGCGGGGTGAATTGAGCGGCGGTCATGCGTTCATCATCACTTTCCAGCGAGCGACCTTTCCGTGGAGATCGTCCGCTGCGCGTTCGATTCGAACTTGTGCGTCGCCATGGCGACGCCCGACGCGCTCGCGAAAAGCGAAGCCAAGCCGCTGTTTGAAGAAGCCCTCGCGATCCAGCGCTTGTGCGATGAGGTCCGGCAGCGCGCCACGCAACTCGTCGGCGCGCTCTGTTGAAACCGTTTTCCGCGTTTCCGCGTTGTAGGTCTTGTCATTCACGCATTCCCAGGCTTGAGCCACGGTGAAGGGTTCGCCATAAAACACGCCATCGAGGGTTTTGAGAAACGCCTCCCATTGAATCGATTCGGCATCCGCTTGCTGATAGAGCTGAGAGGAGTTTGCCAGAAACCCTTCTATACCGACGTGCTGCAATATGCCGCCGATGATTGTTGTCCAGTCTTCAAAACTGCCCACAGGTATCACATCCGGTTGCGGGCGACCGGCGACAAACCAAGCACGGGCCAGCGTCAGCAACGCGGCGAGAAGTTCGCCCCGGTGAACGAGCACGTATTGCTTCAGCCGCTTATGCCGGAACTCCGTCCGTTCAAACGGTCTTGAGCACTTGGCATCCATCCGCACCCAGTAACAGCGCCGCAGCATGTCGCCGCCTAATTGAAGGTTGTTGCCGGTGGCGATCCAGGTGCACCGGACGGGCAAGGTGATGGTTTGCGATAGGCCGAGAATGCGATCACCGTGGATGGTCTCAGTCAATGCCTTACACAGGTCGGCAGAGTCAAGACGGTAGTTCACGTTGTCGATAATGACGATGGTTGATCCTTCGCGCAGGACCGAAGTCAGTTGCTTGCGCCACTCCTCCGCTTCACGCGGTGCAGAGAACAGCGCGCCTTCACGACCGCTCACGATTAGCGAGACGACTTCGGATAGCAGAGTTTTCCCTGTGCCCTGGGTCGTGGCGTCAAAGAGTGCCAACGGTGTCGGGCCCTTGATGGCAGGGCGGCAAATGGGCGTCAACATCGAGGCAATCGCGTTTGCGCGGCTAGCTCCATCCACAAAAGGGAAATCCGCAATTATCTCCAGGACCATTTCGATGGCCATTTCAATGTGATCCGTGGTCGGCTGCTCGGGGATATCGGGTAGGATCAACGCTGGATCCGGTGCATAGAACAACCGGCTCGCACCATCGTACCCAGGTAGCGTAATCAGGGTTCCTTCCTCCCGGAGTGCTGGCGATTCGATAATGCCCTGCAACGGAGGGAAGGGCCACTCGATGGGCGGCGTAGCCAGGATGTCTCTGACCACGTCCATGGGCGGCACGCAATTCCGGATGCCTTGCCGCCCCACTTGGTAGAAATTGGCCGATCTGGTCAGCCGGTTCCGGAGAATCCGATCGGAAACCTCGGCAATGACATGGCGTCCGAATTCTTCCTGGGTGATACACACTACCTTGCCCGTGCGAGCGAAGAGGGAGGGTGGATCGTTGAAAAGCCGCAATGCGGCCAACGCTTCACGGCTAACATCACGCAACTGTCGGTCGCTGGCCTGGATATTCGGCAGCCGACGGTCATCAACAGTGCCCCGCTCTGGTACCAACGCATTTTCAGTGCCCGGTCGAGCGCGCTCTTGCATCCCCAGGACGATCGGGCTCTTGACCTTGTTATGGTGCCTGCATTGACTACAAAATTGCTTCTGGCCTAAGTCATTTTCGATGAAGGTGCAGGTGGCTGGCCCGGCCGCACCCATTGCCTGGCGCAGTTTCTCCTCGGTTTCAGCCGCGCTGTACTTTGGGTACGCATGGCTCATATCGTGGGCGATCCGGCTACCGTTTCTGCAGCGGCCCACAATCGACAGCATGCGATACCACTCAGGCTCGGGCAGACGGGCGGCGTCGTCTTTGCAGTGGTGCATCCAGGGGCACTCGGCCAGCACGCGAAGGAACTCGCCGCTCGGATTTTCCGGCGCAGCGCCCTGGACGTGAGCCTTGAGCTCTGGGTCGGCTTCCAGGTTGACGAGTTCCTCGAAGTCTGACGGATTGTAGCGTTGGCCGCCTTCAATGACCTCATACTGGACCAGAACCGGCGTTTCCTGTTTGCGGTTATAAGTGCCAGGAACCCGCAAGAGGCGACAGATGTCAGCGGTATTGTCGATACTCCAACCATTCCCGGCGGCGACGCCAGCCAAGAGACCTTGGAAGCCTTTCGACAGCCGATTTGCTGCGCGCCTGTCCTTGTCGGTTGCCGTCTCCATCGGCTCCCGAAACAGCCAATGGGGCTGCACTCCGCCACCGGAGTAGACCACGACGGTGGGCTTGAACGGTACCGCCTGGATGATCTTCCAGGCGTCCTCCAGTGTCGGAGGCAAGTTGGTGGCGACGTGGTTTGGACCGAGCACATCAATGTCGGCCCAAAGACCAGGTAGGGCGATGACGCCTGCTTGCTTGCCGCGGCCTCTATGCGGTTGTTGGCCCTGCACGCCGATTGCGAAATAGATGTTTTCCTTCTCGCGCGCGAGGATCGCATTCTTCGCCGCTTCGGTGTACCACTCCCGTTTCTTGAGTGGTACGAACGTCGAGTGCTTGCTCGGCTTGTTGAAAAGAGCGACAAAGCCGGCCTCTTGGCCGCTAAAGACGCTTTGCAGGAAGCGGGCGGCAATACGCATGTGCTCCTGCACGGCGCCGAGGGGATCAGACGCGCTCATTCCCGCGCCTCTTGACCTCCGTGCGAGAATTGCTTCGTCGTTTTACCGCCGACTTCCTCGCAAAGGGGGTCCGAAATCCGGCCCGCACAAAGGCATCTCTCAATTGCCGAGTCATCTGGTACACGCGCGATCGTGATTTGCCTGTCTTTGCGCCGGCTTCCAGCATGGGCGACTCGCTCAACAGACGTGCCAAATTCTGCAACTGGGGAGGCAGCCCGCTGAGCACACGTTGAACGTCAATGCTCATTTGAAGCCCAGGTTCAATCTCATGTTTGTGGCCGGCGCCGAGGTGATCGGCTCGATCGTCTGCCGTTCTGGGCTCTTTGTACGATAAGTCCTCAGCGAGAACTTCCCGTTGCAGGCTCCGATGCCTTCGTGTGACCAGGACCGTGGCGTGGTTTCTGATGACGCCTCGGACGAAACCTTGCCAATCGCCGCGAGAGGGATCGAATTTCGGGGAGCGGCGCAGGCAGTCGAGGATCATTTCCTGTCGCAGATCCTCCCAATCGTCCGACCTGAAGCCGGCCGTAGCGACCAACAAGCTGGCTCGGATGGAAGCTTGCCGAATCGCGAAGGAGGCGTGGTCGGGGCTCACCGCAGCAATCTCCCTACGTGGGACTCGAACAGGATTCGCCTTGGCAGGCCAGAGCGGATTTCGATACGGCTTATCCGGCCGTTCTCGATCTGATCAAGCCGTGACAGCAACCGGCAAATTTCTTGGCAAAGGTTGAAGTCTGGAAGGGCGCCTTCCTGGCGGGGCGCCTCATCCGCGTCGAGCCTGTGGTCGACTAGGACAACCGATGCAGCGCCGAACAACGGCTCGCGACCGCGAACTTCAATATCACGAATTTCACCGAAATTTATTAACTGGCAAAGCCGTACCAATAGTTGCCGAGGCGCCGAAAGTTGCGAGAAGCGGATCCAGGGCGGCGCTTCCTGTCCGGCTTCATGTTTGGCCATCTTATTCACTCAGGTTCTCCGGCCTCTGAGGCTGTACCCATTTTTCCCTGAGTGAATTCTTCGGGGAAGCCTTTTCGCCTTGAAGAGCCTAAGTATAAGAAAACGCGCTGGTGCTAGGTTGTCTGTAGTGCCGGACGAAGAATTCGAAGAATCGGTGAAGAATCATTTCTTCGTTTGGCCAAGGCGGTATTCTATGGCTTTGACGAAATTGTCGTCTTCGAAATCGAGTTTTTCGACCCAAGTATAAATCCGGTTATTGCGCCATCTTCGATCAACTTCTAGATGCTCTGAATCCATCCACTCGGCAAGCCGCTTTAGATTCGTTGGGCTCTTCCAGTCGCCCTCAAGGCTCGCGACCATCGTGGCAACCCGCTGGTGGTCCTCAAACTTCGCTTTGCGCCCACGCCTTATACTGTCTGCTTTGGATGCACTGGAGGTCGCCGGGCTCAGGATGAGATGTCCTCTCCAATAGGTCGTCCGTCCTCTTAGTCCGTCCAGGAGCGCCTCCACCCGCCAGGATGTGTAAAAACGAGTTCCCAGACGGACATTGAAGAGGGAAGTCGGTTGCACGCGGCCAGACGGCTCGTAAGACCAGGCGCCACCCGCGGCGGCATCGGCGACGATTTCCGGGATGCGCGTATTAACCAAGTCGTCAGTGAGCTTTCCAGCGCGATCGAATTCGTCCGCTACCAAGTCGTATACGCGACGCCAACAGTCTACCTCGCCGTTCGTCTTGTCATCCAAGAAAGCGCCGTGGATCTCAAGCAATCCGGCTCTAATCCGGCTCCTCGCCATGACCGACAGGCCCTCCAATGGCCAGACGTTGCAATAAACCAATGGACTTGAAGCTCTTTGGCCAGAATCGTCAGCCGCCGTCGCGTCCGCGATCTGGGGCAGTACTTGGGCCTCGTATCTTCGCCACTCCTCACGATTCTCGAGCCACTGAATCAGCGCGGCATCAAATTCTTGTTCCTCCCGTTCATGCCAGCCAGGGCTCAGGGGTATCGATTTCGGCCACTTCTCCTTAAAGGTGATCCGCCGTAAACCGGCGAGCGCCACGTTCACTCGAGATTGAAGTTCGTCATCGGGCAATCTCAGCAGAGAGAATTTGTCTATTAGAAAGAATAGAATCGTTCCCAGGTATTCGAGGGCAGCTTCTTTGGTTGCCGGTACGCGGATCTTCTCGCGTTCCCAGATTGATCGAGTGTCGATCCCGAGAATATTATTGGTTCCATCGACCGCATTCGTCGCCTGTCTAAATTTGCGTTCAGCTTGTTCGACGGTTTCGTTGAAGTGCTTCCGCGAAGCGGCTGAAAGACCGAAAAAAGACTCCACCAGCCCACTTTATAATATTTCCCAATTAAGCCCGGGTCCTGACGAATATGCCGATATTGCCCGGCGAACCAGTGCGACCTCCCCTGGCCGACAGTTGTTCACAGAGCCGACGAGCAGAGTCGATCGCAACGTGTTCGCAAGGCGCATCGATGGGTCAAGTAAGGTTATGGTTCGCTCGAAGCCTATTCCATTCCCGGCGCTGGTCCTCCCAGGACAAGGCGCTCGCGATCCTGCGCACCGCCACTTCACTGATGGGAAATCGAGGCGCCCCGCTCGGCGGGAACTCCAGAATCTCCTGCTGGATGTCCGGTGCGAGCCAGACCAACTCCATGACTTGGCTCATCCTTTCCCTCGTTAGGCACCCAAGGCGGGCAAGGTCTGCGTAATCTCGTGCCTCACCTCGCTGGATTATGTCTTGGAACTGAATGGCCAGAGCCATTACCTGTGTTACTCGGGGCAGACGCCCGTTTCCGGAAGGTGGCGCATCCGACAGTCCCGTTTTCCCCGGCGGCCGATCTGTGGCGTGTAAGCGGAACTGAATCTCAACCGCGTTGTTTTGCATGCTCATTCTTCTCCGTCAGGGCTGGCGCCCAGTTGCAAAGATCTTTGATCCCCTGGGAGCGGAAACCAAGAGTCACCGTACCGGACGTGCCGTCATACCGCACGTGCGCAATAAGCGTGCGGATGAATCGTTCCTGCTCCCACGTTGACAATTGCTCCCAAAGCGAATCGAAGTCATGGAGCTCAGCCTCCACGTCCTGGGAGTTGACGCCCGCTGCTTCGATGGCGGTCAACTGCTGGCGAAGCTCGGCCAATCGGCTGCTGAGGTGCGACACTCGATCCTGGAGTTCGGCCAGGCGGATGGTGGCAAGCTCTGATGAAGAACCGGTGCTGCCGGCTACCGATACGGTTTCTTTCATCTGCTGAGCGATCTTCCTGAGTTCCGTTTCAACGTCCGTTTTCTCCCTGTCGATCTCCGCCGATTCTCTGTGCCGAAGCTCGCCGAGCTGTCGTAGGACCTCGCGCAGCATGGTGGGATTCTGGCCAATACTTCGGAGCTGCTCCACCACCGCGTTCTCAAGCGCGGGAGCAGACACGGACCGCGTCTCGCATTGCGCCCAGCCCCGCTGGTGGGCCTTCACGCATACGTAGTAGCGATAGAGCTTGTCCTTTTTATTTACGTACGTGTGCACCATGCCGACGTCGCAACTGCCACAACGGACCAGCCCTTTGAGCAGGGCAGAGTATTTGTTGCCGATATTCCGACCGCCGCGTCGGCCGTTGCGGTTTAGGGCACTTTGGACGCTGTTCCAGGTCTCGTCGTCAATAATGCGATCATGCTCGCCTTCATAAACCTGTCCGCCGTACTCGACCTTTCCTACGTAGATCATGTTCGTGAGCAGGTTGTAGAGGCTGTTCTTGGGGATCGGCTTGCCGCCCGCCTGCCGGCCTTCGCGCGTCGTCCAGGATTTCATCCGCCATCCGCGGCGGTCGAGTTCCTCCACCAGGGGGATCAGTGATCCTAGTTCGAGGTAGAGCGCGAAGATCTCCCGTACGCGCTGCGCCTCCTCCTGATTCACCAGCAGGGAACCGCCTTGCGGGGCGACGTCATAGCCGATCACAGGATTGCCACCAACCCACTTGCCTTTGCGCCGCGCGGCGCTCATCTTGTCGCGGGTGCGCTCAGAGATCATCTCCCGCTCGAACTGGGCGAATGAGAGCAGGATGTTGAGGGTCAGGCGGCCCATGGAACTGGTCGTATTGAACTGCTGCGTCACCGACACGAAGGTCGCGCCGTGCTTGTCCAGGATCTCCATGATCCGCGCGAAATCGAGCAGCGATCGCGAAAGTCGGTCCACCTTGTAGACCACGACGCAGTTCACGGTACCGGCTTGGACGTCGGCAAGCAGCCGCTTCAGCGCCGGGCGGTCCATGTTGGCGCCAGTATAGCCGCCGTCGTCGTACTTCTGCGGCAACGTCGCCCATCCTTCCCGCCGTTGGCTGTTGATGAACGATTCCGCGGCCTCGCGTTGCGCGTCAAGAGTGTTAAAAGCTTGGTCGAGGCCTTCCTCCGTCGATTTCCGAGTGTAGATCCCGCAGCGGACACCCGCCGGTGCCACAGAGCCGTTTTCCTTCGGCCTCCGGTCAGCGCGCACGATGTGCCCCCTTCTCCAGCCCGAAGAATGCAAAGCCATTCCAGCGCGTGCCGGTTATCTCGCCCGCGATTGCACTGAGCGAGCTGAACCGCCGGCCATCGTATTCGAAGCCATCATTGAGTACCTTCACCACGACGACCTCGGCCTTGTACTTCTTCACGATCAAGCTCCCCGGCATTGGCAGGCGCGCATCCCGCGTCTGAACCACCGTCGTGGTCACGGTCTGTTCCAGCAGGAACCCAGCCTGTCGCCGTGATGCGTTCTTCGAGATGCGCAATCGCAACTCTGTTCCGCGCGCGATGGCGATGGCGTATTGCCGGACCGACTCCGGAAGGCTGCCATCCCTCGCCGCCTGCAGGTGCCAGGCGATCTTTCGCCGCAGGTGCTGACAGTTCGAAATCGGATGCTCCGCTCCGAACAGTTCCCGATGCACCGCCTGCAACTGCGACGCGCTCATCCTGGGCAGATCCGCGATCTGCGGCAGTGCGTCTCGTTTCCTCATTGCTGTGTTGACTCCTTTCTCTGACTCGTCAACCTCAGTTCATGAACGCTCGGTTCGCCGGTCTTATCAAGTCCCTCTGTTGACGGGAACGGTTCCGGCGTCGTGTGAACAAGCCGGATCCTGGCGCGTCGCTCATATGCCGCAGCCAGTAACACCGCGATCTCCTTGATGGCATCGTTAACCTTGGGTTCTTCGCCGCCTTGCATACGTTCGCCTCCAAGGGCACGCAGCTTGGTAGGACGGAGGAAGTGGGCGCGGACGAAGGAGGAACATGGCCGCTTCTTTGCAGGCTGTTGTGGTTGCTCGATCGAATGTCCAGCACCCACAACGAGTCCCGCTTGGCGGCCTGCCCGCTGTCTGGTGTTCCCGGGGCGCGTTCGCGCTCCCTGTCAACTAATACTCAGGGAAGTTGGAAGATGTGCAGGTTTGTTTGGCCGGGTTGGACGTGGCGGTCAACCAGATTGCACGATCGCTGATCCGCCGACCTGGGGTTCCAACACATTCTATTGGGCATTGCGTGGGTTCCGACGGAGTTTCGTGAGGACACTGTGCGCCGCACCAAGTTTCATGCGAACATTTCTCGAGCATGAAGATCTGTCCCGGTTCAGCGTGAAATGGAGAGCGGGCGTTCTCCGTTAGTGAGCATTCCGCCCTTCGGGCGGGGATTTTGAAGGCATCGGGGTCTACCGATCCGATGCGGTCTTTTGGAAGAGCGCGAAAGG